>Ga0209263_1000004_pt1 | contig 234762 bp, 209 predicted proteins | sample SaaInlV_DNA_100m_FD_184684 | JGI IMG/M metagenome (GOLD analysis project Ga0209263, IMG submission 184684) | Marine microbial communities from expanding oxygen minimum zones in the Saanich Inlet - SI075_LV_DNA_100m (SPAdes) (version 2) | ecosystem: Environmental > Aquatic > Marine >... | reverse complement strand
TTCAATTTATTTTGCCATTAGCAGTTGCAGTGCTAATGGGTGGATTGGGTGGGTCTTATTTAGGTGCGGTCAAATTCGAAGCGAAAACAATTCAAAAAGTCATGGGTAGCGTTATCATCATAGCCATTCTATCTTTAATAAAAGGAATTTTATGATACCATTACAAGAAGCAAAATCAATCGTTACAAATCACATTTTCTCGATGGAAACAGAATCCGTTTCATTATCTGAAACGGGAAATCGCATACTTGCGCAAGATATTGTAGCCACATTTCCGTCACCACAATTTGATAATTCAGCCATGGATGGGTTTGCCGTTTTATCCAGCGATACAAAGGATGCTACGCCAGAAAACCCAGTCATATTAAAGTTAGTTGGGGTCAGTTCTGCGGGCACTCCAAGTGATATTCAATTAAAAGAAGGAGAATGCATTCAATGTATGACTGGCGCAAAAATCCCCAATGGTGCCGATGCCATCATCATGGTGGAAGATAGCAGTGGATTTTCTGACGCTGAATCTGTCCAAATTAGGATTGAAGCTTCGCCAGGAAAACACATTCGAAAAATGGGAGAAGAAATTAAAGAAGGAGAAATTCTAATTGAAAAAGGAGTGCGAATTTCCCCCAATGAAATTGGGACAATGGCCACCTTTGGATATGGGAAAATTGAAGTTGCGAGAAAACCAAAGATTGCGATTTTTGGCACGGGAGATGAATTGATAGAACCGGGGAATAAATTAAAAGAAGGACAGATTTATAATTCAAATTTATATGTGTTTTCCGAATTGGTAGAAAAAGCCGGCGGTGAAATCGTCATGCGTAATGTGATCAAAGATGATAAAGATTCCTTGAGAACATTTTTATCCGAAGCGCTGAAAACCTGTGATATCATTATTTCTTCTGGTGGCGTGTCTATGGGGCGATATGATTATGCTCGAGATGTTTTTATGGAATTAGGCGTAGTAGAAGATTTCTGGAAAGTAGCACAAAAACCAGGTAAACCACTCTTTTTTGGAACTGGAAATTCCACATTAATTTTTGGACTTCCGGGGAATCCTATTTCATCCTATATCGGATTTATGGAATGGGTTTGGCCCGTGATTGAAACCATCATGGGAAAAAAAGAATCGAAAAAAGTAACCGCGATTTTGAAAAAAACATTTCCGCGAGAAAAAGTGAAATATCGATTCTTATTTGGCAAAGCTTGGATTGAAAATGGACAATTGGTCTGTGAACCATCTGCAAAAGTGGGGTCTCACATGTTATCATCGTCGCTGGAAGCCAACTGTATTCTTGAATCTGAACCGGGAAATGGGCATTTGAAAGTAGGTGAAAAAATCACTATCAATATTTTACCATGGAAAAGATTGAAATGATTATAACGATAAAATGTTTTTCCTTTGTGCGCTATGCCTTGGATCAAAAGAAATTGGTATTAGATTTAGAGGATGGGACCACAACTGAATCCTTAGAAAAAATAGTTCGAGAAATGGCCAATGGAAAACTCGACGATATTATCTTAAGAACAGCTGTGAATCAATCTTATACCATTCAATCAGTTGAATTGAAAGATGGCGATGAGGTTGTTTTTATTCCTCCGGTTCAAGGAGGTTAAATGGTCATTGTCGAAATCAATTATGGACAGATTCTCCCTTTTCCATCGGAAGATAATAGGAAGCAAGATGGTGCAGAATTTGTATTTAATGGCCGCGTTCGAGCGACAGAACATGGAGAAGAAATCACAGCCCTTGAATATGAACAGTATGAAGGTATGGCTGAGGCAGAGCTCACTTCATTGGCGAATGAAGTTTGTAAAAAGCATCCAATTCATGATTTATTTTGTCGACATCGGATTGGTCGAGTGGAAGTGGGTGAAGCCAGTCTACATATATCCATTTGGTCCAAACATCGCCGAGAAGGGTTAAATGCCATAGATTTTTTCATTACTGAACTAAAAAAACGAGTTCCTATTTGGAAATGGGCCATATTAAACGATGGATCGAGAATCCCGAGTAAATGTGACCACTGACCATTCATTAATGCTAAATTACCTTCTTAAATGTTAGGCTTTTCACACCGATCTCTGACTAATTTCCTTTTTTGGGTCACCCAAAAAAAATGGTTTCTCATTACAATGGCCATTGGTGCAATCCTTCTCCTCCTACCTACACCAGAAGGTCTGTCGATTGAAGGATACCGCACAATCATTATTGTAATAACAGCATTGATGTTGATCATTACAGAGCCGATTCCCTTACCTGCAATTGCTATGTATATCCTTGTTTCAGAAGTGTATTTTGGAATTGGTTCTGCCAATGCCATTGCAAAATCTTTTATGAATGATGCTGTCTTCTTTATCATGGGCTCCCTTATGTTGGCTGTGGCCATTGTAAAACAGGGTTGGGATAACCGCATTGCTTTAGGTATCATTAAGTTAACAGGGAATAAAACGGGAAATATCGTTTTTGGATTTACAGCTATTTCGGCCCTTTTAGCTTCATTCATTGGTGAGCATACAGTGGCGGCAATTATGCTACCCATTGGGATGACTTTAATCCATTACACTTCTGAGCATAAACATAAGGTCCAAAATCTTTCCGCGGTTATTTTATTTTCAATTGCTTATGGGTGCCTCGTGGGATCCATCGGTACTCCTTCCGGTGGTGGCAGAAATGTAATAATGATTGATTATCTCCGCGATGCAAATATGTCCATCTCTTATCTAGATTGGATGGTGCGCGTCTACCCCTTGGTATTAATTCAAATCCCCATTGTTTCATGGGTACTTTTAAAAACCTTTAAACCGGAATTCTCTCAATTGGATACTGGTATAAGAAAATTGGTTGTTCATGTAGCAAAATCAGCAGAAATGACCGGTCGGAATACAGTAGCAGCTTTTATATTTTTAATGGTTTTTGCAGGATGGGTTGTTCTGAGTGAATCCGTTGGCCTTGGCACAATTGCACTTACGGGCGTTTTGTTATATCTTGTGGCAGGTTTTGTCCGATGGGAAGATTTGAATAGGAATACCCATTGGGGCGTTATCATTTTGTTTGGTTCCACCATATCGCTGGGGTCAAATATAAAATCGACTGGCGCAGCTGTTTGGCTGGCAAGTTCGATTGTTGATTTTATCGGACCGATTATTAATTCAATGCCATTTGTAGCTGATACTATTGTAATAATAATGACAACAACCTTGGCCAATGTGCTCTCAAGTTCTGCCACCGTTGCGGTGTTGGGACCAATTACGATGAATTTGGGAAGCGATACTTTACATATGGGATTGGTTACAGCCATCGCATCAGCATTTGGATATTTCACTGCAGTGGCAGCGCCCGCGTGTACAATCGTGTATTCCAGTGGAATGGTAAAAGCGAAAGATTTTCTAAAAGTCGGTTGGAAAATGGGATTAGTTTCCATTATTCTACTAGTTATTTATGCCAATACATATTGGCTGTTTTTCGGGTAAAATGGAATTAATATTGGATTAATATGAAAATTTTAATTGCAGTAAGTAGCAAGGAATATTCAGGACCTACATTGAGTGCTGGGATGAAAATCGCCCATGCATTCAATGCTTCTACAACAATTGTAGATGTAGGAGAAAAGGTAAGTGAATTCTCAACCAAAGTAGTTGGGCTTGCACAGGAAAGAATGGAATCTTGGAATTTTGACCGTCCTGGTGTTGATGTGCTGGAATGGGCATTCTCTTATTTGGCGGAAAAAGAATTTATCCAACAAAAGGAAATTGAAGCGGGATTTCCTAAGAATATGCTGGTAGAAACAAGTGGAAGTAGATCAGAAGTTTATTTGAAAGGAACACTTTGTGACAATGTAAACTTGATTTTGAGAAATGGAGACATTATTGCCGAACTCAGGGACGAAGTCGAAACTGGGAATTATGATGTTACAATTATGGGCGGAAGTGGAAAACGCAGGATGGCCCATGACCTAGTTCAATATATTGACAGTTCAATATTTGTTGTGAACCAATATAATCCAAATCAGGATTACCGACTCCTTTTGGCGGTGGATGATTCACCTGGTACCCGCCGGGCGGTAAAGTATGGCATTCGTGTTGCGCAGGCATTCAATATTGGTGTTGATATTTTGACAATCAGTAAAACGAATAATTTTGGCGATGGATATCAAGCAGCCGCGGAGCGGGCAGCTAAATTTATGAGACGCAGTGGAATTGAAGCAAAAAATGTATTTAAAACTGGCGACCCTTCCCAAATTATTGTGGATGTGGCTGGTAATAATCATATTATCGTTATGGGCTCTTCCAGGCGTAATCCTATCAAAAAATTCTTTCAAGGAAGTAAACCATTAACAGTGATGGAGAATTGTAAATGCCCAATTCTAATTGTTAAATAATGGTTCAATTATTTAAATAATAAAAGTCAATTTCTTGAATCATTTCATCCTTTTTGGGTTGGGAAAGAAGGCTCGCCTTAAAACCGTTTTTCGCCAGTTCGGTAATTTGTTTTTTGGATAGGTCTAACGCTTTAGCAATTCCAATATAATTTTCATTCATGTAGCCACCAAAGTAGGCCGGATCATCTGAATTAATGGTAACCATTAATCCTGCATCCATTAGTTTAACCAAAGGATGATCCTTTAAATCTTCCACAACTTTTAAGGCAAGATTAGATAAGGGGCACACAGTTAAGGGTGTTTGTTTTTCTGCAAGGTGTTTAATTAATTGATCATCATCAAGGGATCGATTGCCGTGATCAATTCTAGAAACCTTCAGCAAATTAATGGCTTCCCAAATATATTCAGATGGACCTTCTTCACCTGCATGAGCTACCGTTAAAAATCCGTCATCTCTTGCTTTTTCAAATACACGTTCGAATTTTGATGGCGGATTTTCCATTTCAGATGAATCCAATCCTACGCCGATAATCCATTCTTTATAAGGTAATGCTTGTTCTAGTGTATCAAAAGCTGATGATTCATCAAGGTGGCGTAAAAAACACATAATTATTTGGGAAGTGATTCCCAACTTTTCTTTACCGTCTTCCAATGCGCTGTGGATTCCTTGGATGACCGTATCAAAAGGTATGCCCCGATCTGTGTGTGTTTGGGGATCGAAAAATATTTCGGTATGAATCAGGTTTTGTTCATGAACTTTAGTGAGATAAGCCCAAGTTAAATCGTAAAAATCTTGAACATGTAGAAGCACACTTGCCCCTGCATAATATATATCCAGGAATTCCTGGAGATTATTAAAGTTGTATGCTTTTTTGAGTTCATCAACCGAATTATAACTAATGGGAATATTATTTCGGTGTGCAATTTCGAACATAAGTTCAGGTTCAAATGTACCTTCGATGTGCAAATGAAGTTCTGCTTTGGGTATGCCTTCAATAAACTTTTCTATAGTCATTTTACCAGTCATGGGAGAATCCTCGAAATATTTTGTTCAGAAGCGAGTGTTAAAATTGAAAGAACATCTTGAAAATCTAATTTATATGTATATGATTGAACAAGATATATCCTTCTAATAAAAAATATTGGAAATTGAAATTTTCATTTCCTAATCGTAACATCAAATAAGAATTTGAATTGAATAAAGAGGAATACTAATGTTTCAAAATTTAGCGCTCAACATTCTGTTGACTGTATTTATCGTTGTAATCACCGTACCACCCATTTTATTTATTTATTTGTATATCAAAGATAGACTCCAAAGTCAGCATTCTATTCTACGAAATTTCCCATTATTAGGTCGTATTCGTTATATCTTTGAAATGATGGGCCCTGAGATGCGCCAGTATATGTTTGATAGCGATACCGAGGGGCGTCCTTTCAGCCGTACTGATTTTACAAATATTGTGGTCGCTGGAAAGTATATGAAAACACTCATCGCCTTTGGGTCTAAACGCGATTTCAATCAATCGGGATGGTATTTAAAAAACGATATGTTTCCAAAACTCTCTGAAGAAATGAATGTAGTTTGCGAACCCAAAATAAAAACAAGTCGATATATGGGGACAGAAGGATTGTTTTCAAGGAAAGAACAATTAGAGGAAATTGAAATTCAACCTTGGAGATTGACGGATGAGGATGCCATTGTTATTGGTCCAAATTGCAAAGTTCCATGGCGCGTTCATGGACCCGTTGGAATGTCAGCAATGAGTTTTGGTGCATTGGGTGAAAATGCCATTAGTGCCATTAGTCTAGGTTTAGGAAAAGCCACGGGATCATGGGTACATACGGGTGAAGGTGGATTGGCAAAATATCATACAATAGGTGGCGGTGATGTGATTATGCAGATTGGCCCTGGATTGTTTGGCGTTCGTACTGAGGATGGCGAATTCAATCCTGAAAAGTTCAAGGAGAAAGCTGCTAATCCGCAAGTGAGAATGTTCGAAATTAAAATGGCGCAAGGGGCTAAGATTCGCGGTGGTCATGTAGAAGGGAGTAAGGTCAATCCCGAGATAGCAGAAATTCGAGGTGTAAAACCATGGAAGAATGTGGACTCGCCCAACCGTCATCGGCAATTCAATGATACAAAAACATTATTTGATTTTATTGATGAACTAAGGGATTTGGGTGGGAAACCTATAGGCATTAAAGTGGTTATGGGTGGTCCTGATTCTGGGGATGAACTTTGCCGCGTTATGGCAGAAACGGGCCGAGGTCCTGATGCAATCATAGTGGATGGAGGAGAGGGCGGTTCTGGTGCAACTTATCAAGAAATGGCCGACACCATGGGACTTCCCATAAAATCGGGATTAATCTACATGGACAATGCTTTGCGTAAATATGGCGTGCGAGATCGCGTAAAAGTTTTTGCCTCGGGTAAATTATTCAGTCCCGATAAAATTGCCATAGCCATGGGCATGGGGGCAGACTTGGTTAATATTGCCCGAGGAATGATGATCTCAGTGGGCTGTATTGGCGCCCAAAAATGCCATACCAATAAATGTCCTGTAGGTGTGGCTACCACCGATCGCGATCACCAGAAAGCATTGGTCGTGGATGAAAAGCAGTGGCGTGTATTGAATTACGTTATAACGATTCGAAATGGACTAAACTCATTGGCCGCTGCTTCGGGATTGAATAATTATACTCAATTCAAACGAGAACACGTCATGTATAAAGATGATTACGGTCGTGTAAAATCATTGGCGGAATTATTTCCGTATCCCAATGCTTAATGCATCGTCCAGCTTGAAAAAATAGTTATACCCATCGTAACTTTGTAAGATTCGCAACCCAATATTTTTACATAATTAGGAGGAATTGATGGAATTCATTACACCCATTTTTAAATGGTTACATATAATCGCAGGTGTTCTCTGGATCGGCTTGCTTTATTTTTTCAACTGGATCAATGGTCATGTTGTCGCAACGATGGATGCTGACACCAAGAAAAAGGTGATACCGGAAATTATGCCAAGAACCTTATACTTTTTTAGATGGGGTGCTGCATGGACATGGATTACTGGATTGGTATTAATGCTACTCATCTTTTGGATGAGCCTAAACGATTCTATGTTTAGGGAATTAGGTGTTGGTGAATCAGCCAGTAAATTTAAACATTTAGCATATTTGTTACCATTTTTGATGGTGTTTGTGTATGACGCCTTTTATAAAAGTCCATTAGCAAAAAATACGCGCGTAGCAACAATCATTAGCTTTTTTGGTATTGCTGGTGTTTTAGGATTCTTGATCTTTGTCGCTGAAATGGTTGATTACAGAGCCTATAATATCCATGTTGGCGCCATGTTTGGTTCGATGATGGCCTTCAATGTTTGGTTCAGAATTTGGCCCGCACAGCAGCGAATAATTGCAGCAATTAAAAATGGTGAAGCGCCCGATCCTGCTGATGCTGGGATGGCAGGCCTACGATCAAAACATAATACATATATGTCTGTTCCTTTAATTTGGACTATGATAAATGAACATACGGTTGGTGTATCTCATTATTTAGAAGGATATGGTGTCTTATTGGTAATGATCGTTTTTGGTTGGCATCTCGTTTTCCAGATTTACAAAAAATCTGCCAAAGTACAGGGCTTCTAAAAATTAAAATCAGTCTATAGAAAAAGCCCTATGGGAAACCGTGGGGCTTTTTTATTTTCTACTCATGACCGGACAAAAAGAAAAACGGAATAAATTAGAACGGTGGCTGGATAAGCATAACCATACAATGGAAATGCTGCGAACATTAATTGCAATCCTTGTGCTCGTTTTACAAATTTATATTTTAATGAATATTATAAAATAAAAACCCCCGTTCAAAAATTATTTAAACGGGGGTTTAATTCATTGATTTTTGCAGTTTAGCTTAAACGTTGCAGCTCATATCTTGCCCACAGCACATGGGGGACTTAATCATGCCGCATCCATCTGGACATTTAGCCACGCCAACTTTGGTACCGTCATCCTTCGTGATGTGATCATGTACCAGTTCTTTTCCACATTTTGCACAATTCATACCAGTAACACCCATACCGCAATGTTCGCATGTAAATTCAGCCATAATATTATTCCTTTAATTAGTTGAGAAAAATCCTGACTGAAATTTACATTACTTTTTATTTTTTATTTAAATAGAATTAAACAATAATAGGAACTATTCCTATTTAGCGCTATTTTAAAACATGCGATTTAGTCGTCAAAGAGAAGCTATCCGAGAAATTGTTTATAAAACAAATTCTCACCCTATCGCAGATTGGATTTTTCACAGAGTCAAGAAAGAAATCCAAAATATTAGTTTGGGTACGGTGTATCGAAATCTGAAACAATTGGAGGATGATGGCGCAGTGCGTGTAATCTATGATGGCAACATTGCACGGTACGATTGGAATACAGATCATCACGATCATCTCAAATGCAAGGTTTGCGGTGATTTAATTGATGTGCAATTAATAGATAAGGATATCCGATCAAATGTTAAAAAGAAATTCAAATTTGCAGTTGATGAAGTGGAGATGACTATCATTGGCACATGTAATAAACACAAATAATAATGGAGAAATAATCATGAGTGTACTCGTAGGAAAACAAGCACCGGATTTTACAACACAGGCTGTATTGCCAGATGATACTATCGTTGGCGATTACAACTTTTCAAAAACTAGAGATGGCAAATATGCTGTCGTTTTCTTTTATCCATTGGACTTCACATTTGTATGTCCATCGGAATTAATTGCTATGGATCACCGTATGGATAAGCTCACTGAACTCGGTGTAGAAGTGGTGGGCGTGTCCATCGACTCTCACCATACACACTTTGCTTGGCGGAATACTGAAATTAATAAAGGTGGTGTTGGCCAATTGAAATATACTTTAGCTGCTGACATGGATCATTCCATTTCCCAAGCTTACGGTATTCAAACTGACGGTGGTGATTCTTATTACCCCGGCGGTGTTGCCATGCGTGCTACATTCGTAATTGACCAAAATGGTGTTGTCCGTCATCAAATAGTGAATGATGAACCATTGGGTCGGAACATGGATGAAGTGGTTCGCATCGTTGAAGCACTTCAATTTTTTGAAGCCAATGGCCAAGTTTGTGCCGCCGGCTGGCAGAAAGGTGATTCTGGCATGGAAACATCAGCCGCAGGCGTTGCTCAATACTTAAGCGAAAATGCTGATAATCTTTAAATAGATTTTCGTCCTTAATTAAAAAAGCCTCTTCAAATCTTTGGAGGGGCTTTTTTAATGGACATCTAGCCCATAAATTTGCGACCCATTCTCACCACTTTTATTTCAAAATGCTAAAAGCTACCCAAAAACTCATTCATAAACTTTTGGACCATCCAAAATACACTTTATCATTTTTGGCTATGATTACGTTAATCCTAGGAAGTTATCTCCCTGGATTGAAAATGGATTTCACTATTGAGCAACTTTTCAGTCAAGATGATCCAGTTATCGATCGCTTTATGACATTTCGCGAAGAATTTGCCGGTGTGGATAACGTTATCTTTTTGATCTATGAATCTGATGATCCTTTTTCCCACAATAATCTCATTAAAAATAAGGCATTAACAGAACGTCTTGAAGAAATTGAAGGAGTAGAATCGGCCACAAGCCTGACCAATATTGAATTATTTACTGAAGGCGGTGATTACTTACTTCAGCCTGTTTATGATGAAATTCCTATATCAACCGATTCACTACTTTCAGCTAAAAACAGAATCATGTCTTCAGAATTGGTAAAAAATTATATTATTTCTGAAGATGGAAAAGTGGCCGCAATCCTAGTTGAAGTGGATAGGGATTATAACGAACATAAAGGCCGCGAGCGTATCCTTAAGGAAATTGATCAAAATCAAAGTGGGGTGGATTGGGAGTGGCACCAAGCGGGCTTGCCTGTTATTCGGACACGGTATGTTCAATATATGATTGCCGACAATATAAAATTTCTATGTCCTGTTTTATTTATGCTGATTATTCTCTTATTTTTCCTTTTCAGATCATGGATTGGACTTCTGCTACCTTTGACTGTAGTTGGGTTAACCATCATTTGGACCATTGGAATCATGACTGCCTTCGGGGTAACAGTAAACATTATTTCTTATATGATTCCCACCTTACTCATGATTATTGGAATAAGCGATTCAGTACATTTTTTGGTGAAATATTTTCATACACTTAAGGCTGTGGGCCACCGGCGTGAAGCGTTATTTCAAACGGTGAAAAAAATTGGTACTGCCATTTTACTCACCAGTTTAACGACGGCTATAGGTTTTGGTGCTTTATCCTTTGTAAATATAGAAATTGTAAAAGAGTTTGGTATTTTTACTGCCATCGGCGTTCTTTTCGCTTTTATTATTACAGTTCTATTTATTCCATCGATGCTCATGATTTTGGAGCGCACTCCCGAATCCAAATTGGATGCTTACTCTAAGGGATTTCGGATGAGAATCATTAACAAGATTATTCTATTTGTCCGCGCTTACCCGAAACGAATTATTTATGTTGGGTTGTTAATTTGTGTAATTGGCATTTTTGGTGCTGTACAGATGAATCCTCATTCCAAACTATTAGAAGACTTGAGACCTGGAAATCAGCTTTTGGATGATATGCATTTTTCCGAAGAAAGAATGGGTGCCGTCCTTCCCGTAGAGGTCATTATTCAAATTGATGAGGTTGGTCCCTACGAGGATATTCAGGATGTTGAAGTACTAACATTCATGGATGAGTTATCCCAATATTTAAGCACGATTCCTGAAGTGGGGAAGGTCATTTCTGTCTCCGATTATATGAAAGAAATTCACCGCGCCATGAATGATGGTGATCCTTCATTTTATAAAATACCCGAATCCCGCAATATGATTTCCCAATATATGCTATTGTATGAAAGTGAATTCGAATCACTCATGAACGTGGATTATACAAAACTCCGAATTGCTGTTCAGATTAAAGATATAGATTCACGCCGTAGCGCTGAAATGGAAAAAGAGATTAATGAATTTATTTTATCAGTTGTACCAAACGGATTAACTGTGGAAGTCACAGGAACTGCATTTCTTGCACTGCGCACAAACAATTATCTCGTTTACAACCTTGCGGGGAGTTTCCTCATTGCCTTTGGCGTCATTACACTACTCATGGTTTTTCTATTTCGAAGTGTAAAAATGGCTCTTATTTCTATTTTACCCAATATTATTCCCATGATGATTATGGCGGCAGTTCTAGGCTTTTTTCAAATTCCTTTACGGCCCAGTACAGCTATGACATTCGCTATAGCATTTGGAATTGCGGTGGATGATACACTGCATTATTTGACGAGATACAGAATGGAATTATCGGAAGCAGACTGCCATTATCGTCAAGCTAATGATGCAACATTAATGAGTACGGGCATTGCAATGATGTCCACCACGGCCATTTTGGTCTCTGGATTTTTAGTTCTTCTCGTTTCGGAATTCACACCCACAATCCAGTTTGGTGCACTTTCGGCCATAACCATTCTATCGGCCCTAGTGGGAGATCTTACGTTTCTCCCTGCATTACTCAGCCAGGTGAAGCCGCGGATAAAGGGCATAAAAGACTGACCACTTTTTCCCTATCCCATTATCTAATTAGGCAAGTAATTTCTTATTCTATCAAACGGAGAATTTCATGCGACGGATACTTATTTCCAGGATATTCATATCCATATTTTTCATTTCAATTATATCAGCCCAAGAATCTGACTATTTTCAGCAGGTCGTGGATTATGACATTGAGGTAACCCTCAATGATAAAGATCATACTTTATCCGCTTATGAAAAGTTGAATTATTTAAATAATTCTCCTGACACTTTATCTTTTATCTGGTTTCACATTTGGCCCAATGCTTATAAAAATGATTCAACTGCCTTTGCGAAACAGAAAGGAAGCGAGTCAAAATTTGCCCGAGCAGATTCTGCCAAAAGGGGATTTATAGACAGTCTGGACTTTTCCGTTGATGGAAAAAAAGTCAATTGGGAATCCCATCCCGAATGGATTGATGTGGTGAAAATAAAACTGAATACACCCTTAAATCCTGGTGAATCCGTCCAAATTGAAACACCTTTTTTTGTAAAAATTCCGAATCAATTTTCTCGATTGGGTCATACTGGCCAGCATTATGAAATAACACAATGGTATCCGAAACCGGCAGTGTATGACCACAAGGGATGGCACCCAATGCCCTATTTAAATATGGGAGAATTTTATAGTGAGTTTGGTTCCTTTGATGTAAAAATCACATTGCCAAAAGATTATCGAATCATGGCCACAGGGGATATGATTAATGGTGAAGCAGAATATAAATGGTTGGATTCATTAACAACTGTTACCGATTCGATACATAGTTTACCAGAGGAAGATTTTGAGAAATGGACTACATCTAAAATTGAAGGGGAGATGAAAGAAGAGAAGTCCGATACGTTAAATGTTGGAATGAAGACACTCCATTTTCACCAAGAGAAAGTTCATGATTTTGCATGGTTTGCCGATAAGAAGTGGCTCGTCCAAAAAGGAGAATTGTCATTAACTGATTCAACGCATGCAGTAACTCTTTGGTCTTTTTATCTTCCAAAAAATGCTGAACAGTGGCGGAACTCAATCGAGTATCTCCATGACTCGGGCTATTGGTACAGTCGCTATTATGGTGACTATCCTTATAATCACATCACCGCTGTGGATGGCGATATGTCTGCTGGCGGTGGAATGGAATATCCAAATATTACTGTTATCGCATCCATGCCCAGCAAACACATGTTAGAAATGGTCATCATGCACGAAGTGGGACACAATTGGTTTTATGGCATCCTCGGGAGTAATGAACGGTATCACACTTGGATGGATGAAGGATTTAATGAATATACTTGTATCCGATATTGGCAGGATAAATATGCCGATCAGAATGAACGCTTTGTCATTAGTGAATTGGTCCAAGATAAATTGGGAATTGCGAAGAATTTAAAATTTAGTTTTTTCGAATATTTCTCTTATGCCATGTCAGCAAAAAGTCCTGATGCACAACCACTGAACCTCAAAGCAGATGAATATAAAGGAGGCAATTATGGATTGAATTATAACAAGACCTCCGTTTTTACCCGTTTTCTTCAGCATTATTTGGGTGAGGAAAAAATGGATGAAATTATGCAGAACTATTATGAAACTTGGAAATTCAGACATCCCTATCCTGAAGATGTTCGTGTTATTTTTGAAAAGCATACGGATAAAGATTTAAGTTGGTATTTTGATGGTGTTTTCAATACAACCGATTACCTTGACTTTTCAATCCAGAAAAAGAGAAATCGCTTTATAATCTCTAATAATGGTAATTTGAAAACACCAGTAGAAGTTGTCTTTTTCGGCAATAATCACAAAGTATTGGAACGGCGCTGGATAGAGGGATTTGAGTGGCGTACAACCTTCGATGGCCCAAATGGAACATGGTATGCCATCATTGATCCAGATGAACATATGCCCGATGTGAATCGCACCAATAATTCTACTCGGAAGGAAGTTCATTTTAACTGGATATGGGATCAGCCAACTTTTTATGATCATGATATAAATTATGCGCCATGGTTGTTCAGTTATAATTATTTTAATGGATGGACGCCGGGATTGATACTTTATAAAGGATTCATTTTTGGATATGATAAAATCTCCACCATTCGACCGATGTTGGATATGAAAAATGGTAAGTTGGTGGGAAAGTTTTCTATTAATAAAAAATATGACCCTAACGAAATATTTAAGAAATCAGGATTGAAATTAAAAGCTTCCCAGTTTGAAGGTCGTACAGGGGTTGAAATAGATTTTAATGGGTCTTTTGGAAAGAACGAATCGAAAAGTAAAATTTCGGCCGTTATTAATTTTGCACAATTGGACAGCAATGCATTTGATTCGGACATTTATACGTTTGGAAATCATGGCACAGCATCAATCAAATATAGTTTATCCAGGAAATTGGATGGTATCCTGAAACAGTCCAACTTCGACATTGGTGTTCAAGCAGGAGAAGGGTTCTCTTCTGCCTGGACAGAAGTCAACTTGAAATTAAAATTCTCAAAAAAGCATGGTACGGATATCCGATTTTGGGCCGGATCATTCTTGAATGATAAAAATGTACCCAACCAATATCGTACCTATTTGAGTGGTGGTGTAGACCCGAATTTTACATCGGTGGTTTTTGATCGAACCGGTCAGTCGGGTATAACTGTTTTAAATAGACAATATATCCAACATGGTCCTGCTTTAAGAGGATTGGTCAAGGATAATTCAGTCCATGTTAATAGAAACAATCATATTTATGGTTTAACGCATTCTTCAACCGGATTTTCGTGGGGTGTGAATATTTCTCCAAATATCCCTCTTTTTATTGACATTGCAGGGGGCGATGATTACATGGACACATTTACAGCAGTTGGACTCAAATTTGGTCCAATCATATTACCACTATACCAAAGTTGGGAATCAGATCAAAAAACCGCCAAAGATTGGAATTGGGTAAAAGATCGTATGCGCATAACCTTTAGTTTAGAAGGATTAAATATTCCATTCCCATTCTAAAAATTTCAAATCGAGTTCTTTACCTGTGGTAAAAAAGGATTAAATTCTCCTTGATTTTCGCGTCATATTATTAAGATTTGAGGAAAAAATAATTATGTCTAAATGGACTAAAAATCGATTTGTAGAAGATTTACGGAATAATTGCTCACGGGAGATTGCAAAAATTTGTGAACGAATTATTGAATTTTCTGAAACACATGCCAGTGAAATGTCTTGGGGGCGCGGTGACGGTCATGGCACTTTTACATTTCGTTGTGACTCAGATTTTGGTATGCTTCCCATCTTTCATATGACATCCGATGGTCACATCAATTTGCAGGTAAATTTTCTTCGTGAAAAGGAATTGCCCAAGCAGGTTTTGCGTGACATGATTGTCAAAATGGAATCTAACTTTTTACGTGATTATGATGCAGAGTCTTATCCAGTTGATACCTATGAAGAGATGGAATACATGTTTCACACTTACTCACAAGTAGATAAGTTTTTAAGTACAGTTGAAGGCGTTGTTTATCGCTTAAAGCAGTAGCTTGAACGCAACGCTTTATTATTTCAGCGCCCTGTTGGCATTTGTCAGCGGGGCGTTTTCTTTATATTTCTATTGGGTGTACCGTGGATGGATTTCTAATCAACAATGGTGGGTTCCTCGTTTTTGTGAATTGGATTCAGGGAAATGTACATCCATTGTAGATTCTAAATATGGTCGAATAATTGGTGCCTCGAATGCGTTGGTGGGTGCGATTTTTATGATGGGATATACTTTTGCACTATTAGGTGTCCCATTAGATTTGGTAGATAAAAGTATACCATTATATATGGGGTTCTTTTTCATCATTATTGGATTGTATTTAATTTATGGTTTATTCCGATTGAAAGTCGCCTGCCCGATTTGTCTCACGGTTCATGTTTTGAATGTGCTTATTATTTTCCTTCAAATCGTTTAATAATACATTCTTTATAATCAATCCATTCCAGAGTCGGACAAGCAGAATGCTTGTGGAATAAATCAATTGAATCCTAAAACCGCTTGATATGAGTAAATTCTTTTATGGGTGCATCACTTTTTCTTCTTTTTTTGCTAATCGCTATTTTCATAGGTGTTGCTGCTTTGATCGCCAGATCCAACCGATCGGAAGATGCATACAATGATCTTGAAACAGATGAATGGGATTGCCCCGAATGTGGCTTCCACGTTCAGGTTGGGGATACCTGTATTTACTGCAGCGCAAGGAAATCATCATGAATGATCCTGCTTTTACCATTGCTTTAGCCTTAGCCCTCGGGATGATTGCTCAATCGGCCGCCCGCCATATTAAAATTCCGGGTATTGTATTGTTGCTTGCCGGCGGTGTTCTAGCCGGTCCCGATGGTCTAAATATGATTCGTCCAGAAACACTCGGTGAAGCGTTACCGATTATTGTGGGATTTGCTGTAGCTATCATTTTGTTTGAAGGTGGCATGAATCTCCGTTTTGATCGTTTGAAACGTGAAGGGAAAACTATAAAGTCACTCATATCTGTGGGTGCAATTATTACAGCAATTGGCGGCACTCTATCGGCAAAATTATTTTTAGGATGGGATTGGAGTACCTCTGTTTTATTTGGATTGCTGGTGATAGTTACAGGGCCTACCGTAATTAATCCTCTGTTGCGACGGATAAAATTGCGTCAATCTGTGGCAACATTGTTAGAAGCGGAAGGCATCCTTTTAGATGCTATCGGCGCCATCATTGCAGTGGTTGCTTTAGAAGTAGTCTTAAGTCCATCTGGATTCACATTCTTAGCAAGTCCCTTCATTATCTTAGGGCGTCTATTTGTTGGTGGACTTATTGGAATAATTGGTGGTTTCATTATTGCCTGGCTTTTGGGGATTCGAAATCTTGTGCCTGAAGGGTTAGAAAATGTATTTACACTTTCACTAGTTTTTGCCCTATTTCAAATTTCAAATGTATTGAGCCATGAAAGTGGTATTGTTGCTGTAACCATTGCAGGAATGGTAGTGGGCAATCGTAAAACACTTGTCACCCGAGAATTGATGGAATTCAAAGAACAGATGACCGTCATGCTGATTGGGATGTTATTTGTATTACTCGCAGCGGATGTTCGGATGTTCGATGTGTACTCATTGGGCATGGGTGGACTATATACTGTATTGGCATTGGTCTTTATTGTAAGGCCATTAAATATCATTTTTGGAACAATTAATTCTGATTTAACAATCAAACAAAAAGCACTTTTGGCATGGATTGCTCCCAGAGGAATTGTGGCAGCTGCCGTGGCATCTTATTTTGCAATTGAACTTGAAAAGAATGGAGTGGATGGTTCCCAATTAAGGGCGATGATATTTTTACTAATTGCAGTAACTGTACTTTCTGCTGGATTGACCGGTGGCTTGGCTGCTCAATTATTAGGATTAAAAAGAAAAAGTGAAAATGGATGGATTATTTTGGGGGCCAATGCGGTTGCTCGTGCATTGGCCAGGTTGCTTCAATCGGAAAATGAAGAAATTGTATTAATTGATGAAAACCCCAGCCTGTGTCGTTTGGCCGAAAAAGAAAATTTAAGAGTCATTTATGGTAATGGGATGGAAGAAAGTGTACTCTTAAGAGCCGCTGTTGATCTTCGGAAAGGAGCTATTGGTTTATCTGAGAATGAAGAAGTTAATATGCTGTTTGCCAATCGAGCCAAAGAAGTGGGAAAAGTCTCTAGGATTTATGTGGGTCTAAAAAGGGATGATGAAGGAATTACATCAGAAATGGTTAATGAAATTGGGGGAAGAATACCATTTGCCCGTGCAATGGATTTGGAAAAATGGGCCGTATGGGTACGGAAAGAACAAACTGAAAAAATAAAATTAACATGCAATTCCGAAGTCGAAATAGCAGCAGATAAATATTTTGGTAAATCAGCAGTAGGATTACTGATTCCATTAATTTCCCAACACCAAAAGTCAGTAGTTCCTGTCGGCCATAATACAATCCTTAAAAAAGGCGATATAGTCACCTGCCTTGTGCTTAAACAAAAAACAGAACAGTTTAATGATTGGATGTTAAAAAGCCCTTTTACAAAAAAGGCGAATTAGAAGTGAATTATGTGTTTCTGATTTACAATGACCAATATTTATTTTTCTGTATGGACAGGACTAAGAAGGGTCATGAAATTAATAAAGGGCGTGACAGCTTCTTAATTCCGAGCCAAGAAACCTTAGCTATTTAGATTCGAATATATTGTAGTTTTTCCAATGACTCGTTTCCCTATTTATGAACCAATGACAGTTTTTACGGATTTATTAATTATGATATTCGGCATCTGGTTTGCCCGTGAAATTCAAATGTGGTTCAATGTTCGACTCATGGAAGTCCATTGGCATTTCGCGAACTATTTTTATTTGATCGCCTTCACTGCATTCTTCGGCGCCATTTATCACACGATTTATCCTGAGAACGAAACTATTCGAGATTTTGTTTGGAAACTCACCATGCTGGGAATTGGTTTCTCAGTTTTTGCAATGCTCATGGGGACACTTTACTATTTTTTACCCTTTGATTCAGTGCAGTATGGGAAGTGGGGCATTACAGCAGTGATTTTTCTTTTTACTATTTGGATCTACTTTGATCACGATTTAATGAATGCGATAAAATTATATATTCCTAGTGTCATATTTGTAATGGGCGTTATGCTGTACGGCTGGTTAGGTAAGGGCGATAATGGGGCGTTATGGATCTTTGTGGGATTCTTTGTTACACTTTTGGGCTCATCTTTTACCGTTACAAAATATGGCTTCCATAAGCACTTTAATTCCAATGATATTTTTCACATCATCCAAATTGGCGGTATGTATTTAATCTATCGCGGTACCATGTTTATAACAAACTTTAGTGGTAAATAGTTGAATATTAATCCAGCAAAAATGACACTTTGAAATGAAAATTAAAGGGTAAATTCCCGCTCAATTTTTCAAGGAAATATCGTGAATATCGAACTCAAAGAAATCAATACTTTCGCCCGTGAGGTTATCATTGAAATGTCATGGGATGAAATCGAAAAGGATTTCGAACAAGCAATTAAGAAATTTTCAAAACGTATAAAACTACCTGGCTTCCGTCCTGGGAAAGTGCCACGTAAAGTATTGATGAACCAGTTTCAGCCCTCCATCGAAGCTGATTTTGTTGAAAATTCTGTCAATACATATTATTTAAAAGCATTAAAAGAGAATGAAATTAATCCTGTGAATATGGGCAGTGTCAGCGATGTGCATTTTCATCATGGGGAACATTTCAAATTTAAAGTTGCTTTTGAAATTGAGCCTGAAGTAATTATTCCAAAACTGAAGAAAAAAAGCCTTAAGGTTGAAAAATCGGTTTATATCACTGACAATGAGGATATTGATCTTGCTATCGATGAAGTTCGCCAGGGACACGCAGAAGTCCAAACCGTAGAGGATGGTGCAAAGATAGACGATTTTGTTATTTGTGACCTTCAGGAAATAGATGAATCGGGCATTGCAATAATTGGTAAAAAATTAGAAACTCGTTATATAAAGGTAGGCCAATCCCCCTTTGACGGAGATAATGAGAAGAAACTGACAGGTGTAAAGCCAGGTGAAACGACTCGAGTTTCTGTACCCATGGATGAACAAGGAACATTGGGAACATTTGAATTATCTGTTAAAAATGTAGAGCGACAAGTCTTACCAGAGGTTGATGAAGATTATATTAAAATGGCAGATCCTGAAGCAAAAGATGTGGATGACTATCGCGGCCGTATCAAAGACCGTTTGGAAAAAGCATACGCCAGTAGAGCAGATGAAGCATTAGATCAGCAGTTATCCGATGCCATGATTAAACATGTGAATCCGGAATTTCCACCATCAATGGCCGAATCATACTTAGGCCATATGGTAGAGGATGTTATAAAAAATAATCCTGGGAAAGTGGATAAAGAAAAAGTAATAGAAATGTATAAACCGGTAGCGGAGCGCAACCTTCAATGGTATTTAATTCGAAATGCGATCATTGCCGAACAGAAATTTGAAGTGTCTAAAGATGATGTAAAATCTGAAATCGACCAACGCAAAGAAACCAATCCAGAGCATACTTCGGAGTTAGATAAATATTTCAAAAAGCCAAGCAATCGTCAACGTTTAGAAGATGATTTAATGGAAAAGAAAATCTTGGCTTATTTACAGGAATTTGCGAAAATCAAAGAGGTTAAAGTGAAGACAAAAGACCTCCGTAACCAATCTGAGACAAAAGCGAAGTAATTATGAATAAAGATTCCATGAACCAATTGATTCCTATGGTGGTAGAGCAAACGGGCCGTTTCGAACGGGCCTATGATATCTATTCCCGATTATTGAAAGAACGTATTGTATTTTTAGGTACACCCATCGATGATAACGTGGCCTCAGTCATTATAGCTCAACTTCTTTTTCTAGAAGCTGAAAATAGTGAAAAGGATATTTATCTCTATATTAATTCACCCGGCGGCATCATTACCTCGGGAATGGGAATTTATGATACCATGAATTATATTAAACCTGATGTGGCCACAATCTGTATGGGGCAAGCTGCCAGCATGGGAGCATTCCTTTTGGCTGGTGGTAAAAAGGGAAAGCGGTCTGCTTTGCCAAATGCACGTATCATGATCCACCAACCGTTAGGCGGCGCTGAGGGACAAGCCTCGGATATTAAAATTCAGGCAGATGAAATCCTTAGATTAAAGAATACTCTCAATAAAATTTTAGCCAAGAATACAAAGCAGACTCTCAAAAAGATTAATAGTGATACGGACCGAAATTTTTTCATGAGTTCTGCGGAAGCTAAAAAATACGGTTTGATTGATACGATTCTATCCGAAAGAAAATAATGGGAGCGATGCGCATATCTACGCCCGTGGGTTCTGGTACCAAAGAAACTGGTGAACCTGGACCAAAACTCCACCGTCCTTCAGAAATAAAAGCTTACTTAGATCAATATGTCATTGGTCAGGACAAAGCTAAGCGCACTGTCGCTGTTGCAGTTTACAATCATTATAAACGGATTCTTTCTGATCAATCAGAAGATGATGTAGAACTGGATAAAAGTAATATTCTGGTTATAGGCCCAACCGGGACGGGAAAAACTTTGATTGCTGAAACATTGGCCAAGTTTTTAGCTGTACCCTTTGCCATTGCTGATGCCACAACTTTAACAGAAGCAGGATATGTTGGCGAGGATGTAGAGAATATTCTGGTTCGTTTACTTCAGATCGCAAACTATGATATTTATAAAGCCCAAGCTGGGATCATATATATTGATGAAATTGATAAAGTGGGACGTAAAAGTTCCAGTCCTTCCATTACCCGCGATGTTTCTGGGGAAGGTGTGCAGCAGGCACTTTTAAAAATATTAGAAGGAACCATTGCCCAAATACCACCCAAAGGTGGGCGGAAACACCCTGAGCAAAGCCTCATTCCTATCGACACAAAAAATATCCTATTTATTTGCGGTGGATCATTCAATGGCCTTTCGGAAATTATTAGCCAACGTATTAATTCAACAGAAATCGGGTTTGCAAAATCGTTAGCTAAAACAGAAAAAGAAGATGAAATTCTAAAGGAGGTCCTCCCGGAAGATCTTGTTAAATATGGTTTTATTCCGGAATTGATTGGTCGGTTGCCGGTTGAAACAACGCTTGAAAATTTGGATGAAGAAGCTTTAATGCGGGTATTGATTGAACCAAAAAATTCCTTGATTAAACAGTATAAAAAATTATTCCGAATGGAAGGCATTGATTTGGAGTTTCGAAAAGAAGCGTTAGAAGAGATTGTTGAATTGGCGATTGAACGTAAATCTGGAGCCAGAGCCCTCCGGTCAGTCATGGAAAAGTCTATGCTGGATTTGATGTTTCATCTCCCCGAATATTCTGAAGATCGCGTGATCCGAATTACAATTACAAAAGAATTTGTTCTCCGGGATAAAAAGCCCCTAATGCGCCGACACCGCCGCTCCGCTTAGTCTTTAACTTTCCCCTTTTTCTCCTTTATATTAGCCTCCGGTTCCGAGGTATGAAAACTACATTACAATCCAAATCCACTATATTGTATTTGGCCATATTTTATATGGTGGTTAGTTTTTCATGGGCGCAGAAGCAATATGTTAGCCCTGAGGATATAAAATCGGAATGGCGAGGTTATACATCATTTCAGCGGCAGGAATTGGTGAACTTTGCTAATTTTTTATATGATGAGGGATTTTACGAGCGCGCTCTTTTAAGTTATTTCCAATATTTGTACCGATATCCAAAAGATGAATTGGAAATGGCTGCCTATTTTCAAATTGGGAAATGTTACGAATCATTGGAGAATTGGGATTTAGCAAAAAATTATTACAATAGAATCCTTCATGAAAATGAATCAGAATCGGTTGCAGTCAATGCGGCTCAATATCAACTTCTTTATATTTCACTTATAAATGAAGATTATCAGGGAGTTTTAGATACCACTGAAAATGCAGATGATCCCTATGATTTAATTTTCCGAGCTTATGCCCATTTTGAATTATTGGAGTGGACTAAGTCAAGACAATCATTTAAGGCAGCAGAAGCCATCTTCAGGCTTAGTCATTATTCTAAACAAATTAGACCGTGGTATAAGGCAATTAAAACAGCAGAAAATGCACCACTAAAACAAAAGACACCAGCATTATTGTCGTCCCTTGCTCCAGGGGGAGGGTTTGTGTATTTGAAACAAACTGAAAATGCAGTCGGATCAATCAGTGCATCATTATTATTATATACGGCAATGTTTTCAATGCCGGCCATAGTCCAAAAAGGTGGATTGTCAATTACGGGAAATCGTCAAAATATTGTGCCTCTTTCTGGTGATTTGGTTACAAAAAATGGTTTGTTTCATTCATCTGCAGGATATCGAATTCCTGAGAATGTAAATTTGAGATCTAGTCGCGGGACAGCTTTGATTCCGCCGGCTCTAATCGCAATAGGTCTTTATGCCGGAAGCATGTGGAAATCGGTCCACGATATTGATATCTCAAACCGGAAGCTTATAAGGCGGTACACAGGACGGGTAACGACTAAATTACCTATTGAGAGATTCATGGATTACAATGTGCCGGATTTTATAATAAAATAAATTGATTATTTTGTAAAAATGTATTGCAGAAATTATTAAGTATGTAGTATTATTGCCGGCTGTCTAAGACAGCATTATTTGATATTTGAAAATTTGGTATGCGTGGTCCAATTAATTGGATTTGAGAGTCGCCCCTAACGGGGTGACAAAGACAGTACAGAATCAAACATACAATGGAGAGTTTGATCCTGGCTCAGGACGAACGCTGGCGGCGTGCTTAACACATGCAAGTCAAGGAGAACGTTCCCTTCGGGGAATTATTAAACTGGCGAACGGGTGAGTAACTCGTAGGCAACCTGCCTTGGAGATTGGGATAACCCCGGGAAACCGGGACTAATACCGAATAATGCAGCGACTTCTTCGGAAGATGCTGTTAAAGCGGGCTTCGGCTCGCACTTCAAGATGGGCCTGCGCCCGATTAGCTAGTTGGTAAGGTAACGGCTTACCAAGGCTATGATCGGTAGCTGGTCTGAGAGGATGATCAGCCACACTGGGATTGAGATACGGCCCAGACTCCTACGGGAGGCAGCAGTGGGGAATTTTGCGCAATGGACGAAAGTCTGACGCAGCAACGCCGCGTGATTGATGAAGCTTTTAGGAGTGTAAAGATCTGTCGTGAGGGAAGAAAAATCTGGATGTAAATAATGTTCAGACTTGACGGTACCTCACAAGAAAGCACCGGCTAACTTCGTGCCAGCAGCCGCGGTAATACGAGGGGTGCTAGCGTTGTCCGGAATTACTGGGCGTAAAGGGTCCGTAGGCGTCTTGCCAAGTTGATCGTTAAAGCCATCGGCTCAACCGATGATCTGCGATCAAAACTGGTAAGATAGAATATGTGAGAGGAATGTGGAATTCCTGGTGTAGCGGTGACATGCGTAGATATCAGGAGGAACACCAATGGCGAAGGCAGCATTCTGGCACAATATTGACGCTGAGGGACGAAAGCGTGGGGAGCGAACAGGATTAGATACCCTGGTAGTCCACGCCGTAAACGATGAGTACTTGGTGGTGGGGGATTCGACCCCTTCACTATCGGAGCTAACGCGTTAAGTACTCCGCCTGGGGACTACGGCCGCAAGGCTGAAACTCAAAGGAATTGACGGGGACCCGCACAAGCGGTGGAACATGTGGTTTAATTCGATGCAACGCGAAGAACCTTACCTGGACTTGACATGTTAGTGAAATCCCGATGAAAGTCGGGACCTCTACGAGCTTGCTCAAGGACACTATCACAGGTGATGCATGGCTGTCGTCAGCTCGTGTCGTGAGATGTTGGGTTAAGTCCCGCAACGAGCGCAACCCCTGTCCTTAGTTGCCAGCACATAATGGTGGGGACTCTAAGGAGACTGCCCGGGATAACCGGGAGGAAGGTGGGGATGATGTCAAGTCAGTATGTCCCTTATGTCCAGGGCTACACACGTGTTACAATGGCCGGTACAATGGGCTGCAAACTCGCGAGAGTAAGCCAATCCCAAAAAACCGGCCCCAGTTCAGATTGGAGTCTGCAACTCGACTCCATGAAGTAGGAATCGCTAGTAATCGCGGATCAGCACGCCGCGGTGAATACGTTCCCGGGTCTTGTACACACCGCCCGTCAAGCCATGGAAGTCGGCAGTACCCGAAGCCGGTGGCCCAACTCTTCGGAGAGGGAGCCGTCGAAGGTAAGGCCGGTAACTAGGGCTAAGTCGTAACAAGGTAGCCGTACCGGAAGGTGCGGCTGGATCACCTCCTTTCTAAGGAGAAATCCTGATACTCGTATCGGGATATGGTCGAACTCAAATCCTTGTGATCACGCATACCTCTTATTTTTTGGGCTTGTAGCTCAGGTGGTTAGAGCGCATCCCTGATAAGGATGAGGTCCGTGGTTCGAGTCCACGCAGGCCCACTTGATCTACTGCTACCCGTATTAGTTATGGGGCTGTAGCTCAGTTGGGAGAGCGCCTGATTTGCATTCAGGAGGTCGCAGGTTCGATCCCTGTCAGCTCCACCAAAAAGATTTTGAGATAATCTTGAATTGTCGAGTTAATCTCTACCAAAGATTTTCGGAAATTCCCTCGACTCGTCGAGGAAAAATCCAAAAAAAAAATGTTATTTGAAAATTGGGAATTGATGTCGATTCACAAATGTGAATCGTCTTCTGCAAATCTGCGGAAGACGGTAACTTCATTTTGTGACACTGAAATAAAAATAGTGAAAATCATCTCTTATCTTCGGATAAGAGACGGATCATTCACGTGATCAAGAGCCTTTGGTAAAGCTACTAAGAGTGTATGGAGGATGCCTAGGCACATGGAGGCGATGAAGGACGTGGTAAGCTGCGATAAGCTTCGGGTAGGTGCAAACAACCTTAAATCCGGAGATTTCCGAATGGGGCAACCCAGCCCGGGTTATGCCGGGTTACTCCCACCTGAATTCATAGGGTGGGTTGAGCCAACGGGGAGAACTGACACATCTAAGTACCCCCAGGAAGAGAAAATAAAAATGATTTCCTAAGTAGCGGCGAGCGAACAGGAAAGAGCCTAAACCGTTAACGTGTCAAGCCCAAGAGCGTTGCGCTAGCGGTGTTGTGGGACAGAAACTGAGTCAATCTTGGACGACTCGACAAGTCAAAAAATCAATCGTTAGATGAATTGGTATGGAAAGACCAGCCATAGAAGGTGATAGCCCTTTAATCAAAAATGAGCGATCTTGTTGGTTTTTGTTCCCGAGTAACACGGAACACGAGAAATTTTGTGTGAATCTGCCGGGACCATCCGGTAAGGCTAAATACTCCCATGTGACCGATAGTGAACTAGTACCGTGAGGGAAAGGTGAAAAGTACTCCTAGCGGAGAGTGAAATAGAACCTGAAACCGTGCACTTACAAGCGGTCGGAGCTCCAGATGTCTTCGGATGTCGGGGTGACGGCGTGCCTTTTGCATAATGATCCAGCGAGTTGCTCGTATGTTGCGAGGTTAAGATTGAAAGATCGAAGCCGTAGGGAAACCGAGTCTGAATAGGGCGAATTAGTAGCATGCGGCAGACCCGAAACCGAGTGATCTAGCCATGACCAGGTTGAAGGTGCGGTAACACGCACTGGAGGACCGAACCAGGGTACGTTGAAAAGTGCTTGGATGAGTTGTGGTTAGGGGTGAAAGGCCAATCAAACTCGGAGATATCTGGTTCTCGTCGAAATGCCTTTAGGGGCAGCGTTGTATTAGTGTATCGGGGGTAGAGCACTGAATGGGCTAGGGGGCCTACAAGCTTACCAACCCCAATTAAACTCCGAATACCGAATACATGATGTACAGCAGTGAGGCTACGGGTGATAAGATTCGTAGCCGAGAGGGAAACAACCCAGACCATCAGCTAAGGTCCCTAAATTAATACTAAGTGATAAAGGATGTGGAATCGCCCAGACAGCTAGGAGGTTGGCTTAGAAGCAGCCATCCTTTAAAGAAAGCGTAATAGCTCACTAGTCAAGGGGTTCTGCGCCGATAATTTCCGGGACTAAGTATTATACCGAAGCTATGGGATTCATTCTTTTGAATGGATCGGTAGACGAGCGTTCTATTAACCTGCGAAGGTTGACCCGTGAGGGCAGCTGGAGGAGATAGAAATGAGTATGCTGGAATGAGTAGCGATAAAGCCTGTGAAATGCAGGCTCGCCGAAAGCGTAAGGTTTCCTGAGTAAAGTTAATCTGCTCAGGGTTAGTCGGACCCTAAGCCGAGGCCGAAAGGCGTAGGCGATGGAAAACAGGTTTAATATTCCTGTACCAGTTTAATATTGTTTGAACTATGGGGGGACGCAGAAGTGAAAGGAGATCCCGGTTTTGATTGTCCGGGTTTAAGTGTGTAGGGAGTTCTGGTAGGTAAATCCGCCGGAACATTAATCCTGAGACACGAATAGGAGGGCCTAGCCCACAAACTCTCCCTAATCATGCTGCCAAGAAAATCCTCTATGTTAGATATTAGACTGCCCGTACCGTAAACGGACACACGTACGCGAGGAGAGAATCCTAAGGCGCTTGAGAGAATCCAAGTAAAGGAACTCGGCAAATTAGCCCCGTAACTTCGGGAGAAGGGGTGCCACTTGGGGAGAAGGACTTCGCGTCCTAATTTTTGAGTGGTCGCAGTGACCAGGCCCAAACGACTGTTTACTAAAAACACAGGTCTCTGCTAAGTCGTAAGACGAAATATAGGGACTGACACCTGCCCGGTGCTGGAAGGTTAAATGGAGAGGTTAGCTTCGGCGAAGCTTTGAAATGAAGCCCCAGTAAACGGCGGCCGTAACTATAACGGTCCTAAGGTAGCGAAATTCCTTGTCGGGTAAGTTCCGACCTGCACGAATGGTGTAACGATTTGGGCACTGTCTCTACTTGGAGCTCAGCGAAATTGAAGTGTCGGTGAAGATGCCGGCTTCCCGCGGCCGGACGAAAAGACCCCGTGCACCTTTACTATAACCTAGCATTGGATACTGATTCTGCTTGTGCAGGATAGGTGGGAGGCTTTGAAACGGAGACGTCAGTCTTCGTGGAGCCATCCTTGAAATACCACCCTTGTATTGTTAGTATTCTAATCCCATCCCGTGAATCCGGGTGAGAGACATTGTTAGGCGGGTAGTTTGACTGGGGCGGTCTCCTCCTAAAAGGTAACGGAGGAACCCAAAGGTTCCCTCAGCATGGTCGGTAATCATGCTAAGAGCGCAAAGGCATAAGGGAGCTTGACTGTGAGGTCGACGGACCGAGCAGGTACGAAAGTAGGGCTTAGTGATCTGGTGGTTCCGTATGGAAGGGCCATCACTCAATGGATAAAAGGTACGCCGGGGATAACAGGCTTATCTCCCCCAAGAGTTCATATCGACGGGGAGGTTTGGCACCTCGATGTCGGCTCATCACATCCTGGGGCTGGAGAAGGTCCCAAGGGTTGGGCTGTTCGCCCATTAAAGTGGTACGTGAGCTGGGTTTAGAACGTCGTGAGACAGTTCGGTCTCTATCCGCCGTGGGCGCAGGAGAATTGAAGGAATCTGCTTCTAGTACGAGAGGACCGAAGTGGACGAACCTCTGGTGCACCAGTTGTTTCATCAGAAGCATCGCTGGGTAGCTACGTTCGGAAAGGATAAGCGCTGAAAGCATATAAGTGCGAAACCTGTCCTAAGATTAGTTCTCCCTATCATATTGATAATAAGGCTCGTTGTAGACTACGACGTTGATAGGCCACAAGTGTAAGTGCAGCAATGCATTCAGCTGAGTGGTACTAATTAGCCGAATGGCTTTATCAATCTTTCTTGATCAATTGAAGATCCGCATCAATTCCCTGAAATTTCTCCGGTGATCATAGCGTAGGAGTCACACCCGATCTCATCTCGAACTCGGAAGTTAAGCCCTACAGCGCCGATGGTACTGCGCGGGTAACTAGCGTGGGAGAGTAGGTCATCGCCGGGAACTTTTAAAAGCCCCGTTTCTTTTGAAGCGGGGCTTTTTATTTTATAGTCTGGTAATTTAAATTGTGTTATAAAACACAGAGAATTCAAATTACCTTGAAGACTCTTCTTGTCCTTAGGTAAATTGCAGATTGAATACTTAATTAATATACGTAATGGTAATAAAATAATATATGTAATGGTAATAAAAATCTTTAAAGCACTTGTTATTTCTTTTGTTCTGGGTTGGTCATCTATATTTAGCCAGGCAAAACTTGACGGTCAGTTTTATGAATATGCTACATACTATATGAGCAATATTGATGTTCAAACTGGTCAATCTGATGTGCCGTTCTTTCGTTATCGGATCTATACAGATGACTATCCTATCTATGTAAAAGTTTGGTTTAGAGCAACTCTTCTGTCTCCATCCTTAGGGATAGATTCAAGAACAACACTAGTCGAATTAGAATCTAATGCCTTCCAGATTAAAGCTGATGTCCTATTAGACAATAGGAATTTTACCAGTGGTACTACCTCACTTTTAGACGAGGGGAGTCCTCCTAATATTGTGCCTATTAATATCCAAATGAAGGAATCATTAAATCCTTCCGAATTTGAATCATTAATTAGTGCTGTGATGACAACGGGTCAATTAGCTGATGGCGAATACCGTTTTGAGATACAATTATATTCAGGTTCATCAAAATTTGATTTGTTTCTTTCCGATCAGGACTCGAAAACAATATTGGTTGAGTCTCCATCTGGGGTAAACCTTGAATCTCCCGGCGGTGAATTGGCTGATACATTGTTCAATATGGTTTATTCAACTTATCCTCTATTCAATTGGAATAAGGGGTATTGTCAAAATTGTGAAACATATATCCGGGTAGCCGAATTCAAAGTAGGCTATCATTCTTCAACTGAAGAAGCTATGCGTGATGAACGTACCCTGCCTTTTAATCAGTCAGAGGATTGGTTGGCGTTGGCTGATGTTAGCACATTCCAATATCCACTTTCCGGGGCAAGACCATTAGAATATGGAAAAATTTATGTATGGCAGGTGAAAACAAGAATCCCTACGACAGGTGGTATGGAAGACCAAGTTTCATCTATCTACGTATTTAAAGTGGCAAATCCTTCCCAATCCGCCATTCCTATTTTAGAAAATTTAGTAACTAAGGAATTAAGGCAGGCGATAGGAGACGATAAATATAATGCCCTATTTGGTCCGGGGAGTCCACTTGAGGGATTTAAACCAACAAACAATGTTTCACTTAATAATTCTAACATTGATCAGAATACACTCCAACAAATATTAAAACAATTGGCGAGTAAAAAGATTTCACTTCAATCTGTTAAAGTGGATGAATAAAATGTTTAAATTTCGAAATATCATAATTAATTTATTATTTATTTCCATGATAATCGGGGGCGATCGAATTGCTATTGCCACAAAGGTGATTGGGTCGGTGAATTTTACAAGAGGAGATGGAAGTTCTAAAACGCTTAAAAAGGGACATGTTTTTGAAAGTGGGGACATCCTTACAACGGAAAAAGGTGGTTTCGCAGCGCTCGTATTCATTGACGATAAATCTGCCTTAAAAGTTAAAGAAAACAGCCAATTAACCATTGTCGGTAAACGGTCAGCTAGGGCTATTGCCAAAGAAATAAGAATGGAAAAGGGGACTATTCGTGCCCAAGTCAGTAAACAGAAAAAGGGTGAATTTATTATTCGGACATCTGTTTCGGTTGCGTCGGTAAAAGGAACAGACTTTTGGTTTATTTCGGACAAAAACAGTGGTGATTCGATTATCGGATTAGAAGGTGTTGTGGAGTTGTTGAATCAGTTTTCAGGTGAATCATTAGATATTACATCGGGCCTGTCTGGTTTGTCATCGGCGGATGGTTCGATTCAATCTTTTAAAACAGATCCCAAAACTATTCCTGAAGATCCAATCCGTTCGGCCGGAGATTCCAAAAAACTTGAAATTGAATTCAAGGATGCGTCCGGTAAAATAAAAATATTGATCATTAATTATAATTAGATAGCCGGTGAAAGTTCGAAGATCATTTAATCGTTTGGGGATTGGTATAGTCCCTTTTCTTTTTTTATGTCAAAATGGTTTTGGTCAAACTCGCTTGATGCATCACATGCCACCTTCTAACGGTATTATTGGTGAGGATCTTACGCTATCAGCTGCAACTCTAGAAGTCACGAATCCTATAGACGCCACATTGTATTACCGATTGCCGGACGGAGAATCGTACCTGGAAATTCCATTTCATAAAACAGGCTTCAACTGGGAAGTGACCATTCCCGGGTTTGGACTTACTGAAGCAGGCCTCGAGTATGTTATTGCTTTTAAGTTTTCCAGAGATAGAGTTGTTTCATTTCCTATGGATGATCCATTCAATCATCCTCATCATTTAACTATTATTCCGCCGGTCAGGCAAAAGAAGTTGGGTGTATTTGGTGAACTTCCTGCCGCTGATGTACTAATTTTATCGCCGGGAGAAAATGATATTGTAGATCAATACTCAATCTTGGTTGCCGCATCATTTTTTAATGCAAATAAAGTTGATGCAAGTTCTGTTCGTCTTCTTGTAGATGGGGTAGATGTATCATCAAAAATGATGTTTGAAGAAGGTCTCTTAAGTTATGATCCGGGACCATTAATGATTGGAGTTCATGTTGTTGAAATCAAAATGAACGATCTAAATCAACAGGAAATCGCACCAATAATATGGACGTTTACGGTTGGATCAGAGCGGAAAAAAATATCAGAATATTTCAAATATGATGGTCGAATTGGTAGTCGTCTATCTGTGGAGGAAATTGGTGGAGTTTCTCTGAATATTGCTGAAATTATGGGCGATTATTCAATAGATTTGCAGTGGGCGAAATTATCCACCGACTTGCGTTTAAGCACGAGGGAAACTCAATATCTCCAACCACATAATCGGTTTGGTACACAATTTTCATTCGGTAATTTTCTTAATGTGAATGTAGGCGACTTTTACCCAAGGTTTAGCCCCTTTACGGTAGATGGAAAACGGATCCGTGGACTGGGAATTGATGCCAATTTAAAATGGATTCGACTGCAGTTTGTAAATGGCGAACTGAATCGAAACGTTAATCAAAAAAACAGAATTAACGGTGGATACCGTATTTTAACAGATTTAACACAAAGCAATGAAGATGGTTCTAAAACTTATTTTCTCGATAGAACCGGTTTTGCATTCAAACGAAAAGTAACTGGATTGCGCGCCTCATTGGATCTATTCTCCAAATTTAAGATTGGAATACATTTCATGAAGATGCGGGATGATACCAGTTCCGTTACCGGGGTTTTGGAAAGTACCGAGTTCACTTCAGATTCATTGGTTCAGGGAATAACAGTGGGAACGTATAATATTGAATCATTCCGAACAGCCTTAACAACGGCAGGTAACTCCCTTAATGCACCTACATCTCATTGGGGTGGCGTAAAACCCATGGACAACATCGTTTTTGGATTTAATCTCGGAACAACTTTTGATGATAAAAAATTAACACTGGACTTCGATTGGAATATGAGCATGTTCAATCGAGATATTTGGGACGGGACCATGTCTAAGGCTGATTTGGATACGGCGCTTGACGATTCTTTAGACGGATTTATCGGCCTTCAATATGATAAGGATGGTAATGAGATATCAGGTTCCACAAAAATAAAAACGAGTGATTTGTTGGTTGATCCGATCAAGTTCAAGGACATATTTATAATAAATACGAATATGACCCCCCTCGTTCCATTTGATGTCAATACTATTAAAAAACATCCCATTTCTACAATTATAAATATGCCTTCATCTGCATTTAGTATTCGCCTTCGTGGTCATTATGCTCGGAATAGCCTTTTGATGGAGTATCGTCAAGTCGGTCCGGAATATGTTTCATTGGCCAATCCATTTCTAAGGAATAATGCCCGCCAATTTACGATTTCAGATAGAGTCTCATTAATGGATCATAAACTATTTCTTAATATAGGTTTCAAGCATTTGGATAATAAAATCCTGAGAACAACAGTGAACCCATTGAATACGAATACATTATTTATAAATTTCACATTTTTACCCGGACCAGGTATGCCATCTTTTATCGTGAATTACCAATCAATTGGGAAAAACAATGAAAAGACACAATTGGATTCAATTGGAAGCAGAACGATTGATCTCCGCGAAGATTCTAAGGCAGCCACCAATATGATGGCTATTACAATTCCATTTACCAGTGGAAATGTTAACCAGAATCTCACCCTTAATATTGGTAATGTAACAAACGTGGATCAGTTAATTAAAAAACGAAGTGGTAGTTATCTTTTCCCAAAAACAGATTCAAAAACCATTTCAATCAATCTTTCCTCCTCGTATCCGAGTCAATTAAAAACAATAGCCCAATTCAGCCAAACAAAGTTGGAAATCCCATCCATGGATGGGAGCACATTAATCAAAATACCATATACTTGGACAAATATTGCATTTTCAGCTAATTATAAAATGTTGGACGACAAGATGCTTGCAAGGGGATCCATCTCACTTTTGAATAGCCAAAGTCAGGTGAAATCTCAATTATTTGGATTAAAGGCCGGTGCAGATTACCGAATCCGCAACAACCTTTCTGCATCTATCGTTAGCCAAATTCGATTGAATTATGTACCTAGTTTTAAAAAGGATGAAGTCGATAATGATGGTGACGGAAAGGTCGATAATGCAGGTGAAGTATTAGATATAAATTCAATGGGTATTATACTGAATCTTCAATATAACTTTTGACTGTGAAGGTCACCTTACAAAACGTCCAAAAGTACATCCAGGACCAATGGGTTGGCTGGGTAATCACCCTTGGGGCGATTATTGTTGTTTCACTTTTTCACTGGATTGGTGTTTTTGACACGATTGAATTAAAGACTTATGATTATCGATTTAATTCTGTCCGTGGTCCATTAACAGGATGGACTATTTCTGACTCAACCTATATCGATCGCGGTACCGATGTGGTGTTGCTGGAAGTAGACGATGAAGCTTGGCGACTTATGCCGGAAGAATGGCCATATCCACGGGGAAGTGTGTGGGGGAGAGTTGTCCGAAATCTTTATAAGGCCGGAGCAAAGGTTATTGTTTTTGATATTCAGTTTGATGCGCCTGAAAATCGATCTGAAATTTACCAGGATTTGATTTCTTCAACTTCACCCGAATATATCATTGATCAAGTTCCCCATGTTCGGGATACGACACAGGCGAAATATATTTGGGAATCTCTTCCTTATTTGATTCCAAGGCATGGTGATAAAATTCTGGGAGAAGCAATCACCGAAGCACAATTGTTTGGTACTACAGTTGTCATGAATGTGAAAATGGTAACAGAACCATCGTTGGTACCTCCTCAATATATTGCTTATCCCGTGGAACCCGTAGTAAATGCCAATCCAGAAATGGGTTTAATCAATGATCAAATGGATATTGATGGATTTTCTCGACGCTATGCTATTTTTGGAGAAATGGCCCACGAACCGGATAAGTACTACCTCACCCTCGCGGTGAAAGCGCTTAAGGCATTTAAAGGTATTCCGGATACAGCAAAACCTTATTTTGATCGGGATAATTTGATTTGGACTTATGGCGACCACAAGATTAAAGCGTACGGTGCAGGAAATTCATTTCTTGTTAATTATTATGGTCCGCCTTCAGGGTATAAATATCGTGGTGAAAAGGACCTCCCCGCATGGGGAACTTTTCCAAAATATTCATTGGCTTATGTGATTGATACGGAAGATGTTACGTTGCGAGATCCAATCGAAGATCTAGATTGGATGAGCCAGTTCCTCCCAGGTGAAATCCCCGAATGGATTACTGCCATTGAAGATCCACAGGAACGGCAGGAAATGATGGAAGCCATGGGCATTGGTGATGAATATGATATTACCCAATCGCCGTTCTTTAACAAGATTGTTGTAATTGGCACTTCGGTTGAGGTGCATCACGATTATAAACAGACCCCATTCTATAATTTTTGGGGCATTCAGCAATTAACGCCGGGAATGGAAACCCATGGTAATGCAATCCAAACACTATTGGATAGCAATTATATCGAGGTTTTAGGCGGTCAATTAACAGAATTGATTTATGGATATTCCATTAGTCACTCATTATTAATCGCTCTTTTGAGTGTAATTGCATTCTTGATTTTATCTTATTTGAATCCGGTTGTGGCAGGAATCCTGATAATTTTAGAGGGAATCATCTATTTCGCCATAGCATGCGGACTGTTTGTTGATGATCTATTTTGGTATTTAAAAAGTACCTTAGGTTCTATCATGCCAAATTCTGTAGTAGCAAATAACCCCGAGTATTTTAATTCACCTCTGCCTGAAATTGGAGAATCTTTGGTCATTCCCATTGTAGCGCCAATTGTTAGTTTAGGTATCACTTATACTGCCAATGTGATTTATCAATTTATCATTGAGCAAAAAAATAAGAATTTTCTTAAAGATACTTTCGGAGCTTATATATCACCTGATTTGATTGACCAAATGTATACAGATAAACAGGAGCCAAAATTGGGTGGGGCCGCTGGATATCATACTGCTTTTTTTTCTGATATTCAAAGTTTCTCTTCCTTTTCAGAAGTATTGGAACCGACACGAATGGTTCGTCTCATGAATGAATATTTGACTGAAATGACGGACATATTATTGGAGCATAAGGGTACTTTAGATAAATATATCGGTGATGCGATTGTGGCCTTTTATGGTGCGCCTGTTCCCTTAGAAAATCATGAATACCATGCTTGTTTAACTGCGCTGGAAATGGAAAAGAAATTGGTCATCATGAGAAAAAAATGGGAAGACGAAGGAGACTGGCCAGATTTGGTTCATAATATTCGCCATCGAGTGGGATTGAATTCAGGTCAAATGGTGACGGGGAATATGGGGTCGGCCATGCGAATGAATTATACCATGATGGGAGATACTGTAAATTTAGCTGCGAGACTTGAACCGGCAGCGAAGCATTATGGTGTTTATATTTTTGTTGCAGAGAATACATATAAAGTTGTTAAAGATAAATTTGAATGGCGGTTCTTGGATAATCTTCGTGTAAAAGGAAAGAAAAAACCGGTTAAAGGTTATGAGCTATTGGCTCTAAAAAATGAGCTTTCAGAAGAAAAATCTCAATTAATTCAAGCCTTTAATAAAGGAATGAAACTTTACCTCAAACAAGACTGGATGAAAGCAAAAAAACAATTTAAAGTTTCCTTAGAGTTGGAAGAGAAATTCCTGGCTAGGCCCACTACACCATCGGCGGTTTATATAGATAGATGTGATTATTTTAAAAATGAATCACCGGGAAAAGACTGGAATGGTGTTTTTACCATGACGACAAAATAATATAGGACTGCCCACCTAATTAAAATCATTTCAGATGGTTTAGAGCTAAGTAAACACACCTTTTTTTTACAGCACTATTTCAACTTATTTTTTTATCTATCCCCTTTTTAAGATTCCGTAATTTCTAAGTCTATTTATTATGGAAAAATCCCGCGGTAAAATCCTTTGGGTCGACGATGAGATCGGCCACCTCAAACCTCACATTCTTTTTTTAGAAGAAAAAGGATATGAAATTTCTACGTGTTCAAATGGTCGCGATGGTATATCCCATACCAGAGATGAAGTTTTTGACCTCGTCCTTTTAGATCAATTCATGCCGGGCCTAGATGGTATGGAAACACTCAGGGAGATTAAAAATAACAATCCTACATTGCCAGTGATAATGATTACTAAAAGTGAAGAAGAGTGGCTTATGGATGAAGCAATCTCTGAAAAAATTGCCCATTATTTAATCAAACCTGTAAATCCTAACCAGATCTTCATAGCTTGTAAACAAGTACTGGAAGATGCAAAAATTCGTGGTGAAAAAACCACGAGTGGTTATTTGCAGGAATTCCAGAAAATTGAATTGAATATCGAAGATGCCGTTTCTTTTGATGATTGGTGGATGATTTATAATCGGTTGGTTAAATGGCAGTTGGATTTTGAAGAACAAAAGGAGGTGAGTCTCCACCAAATCTTAGATGAGCAAATTCAATCCTCGAATAGAAACTTCACTCATTTTATTGAAGATAATTATAAAAATTGGATGTCCGGGCTAAATAGCCCAACACTTTCTACCGATATTTTTCGAAATTCTGTTCAACCTCTATTAGAAGCTAATGAAAAGGTCTGCATGTTGGTTATGGATGCCATGCGGTTGGATCAGTTCATGGCGCTTTATCCACTATTGGCTGAAGATTTTTCCATTAAAATAAAACCATCAGTTTCTATTTTGCCATCGGCAACACCATTTAGCAGGAATGCTATTTTCTCAGGATTATTTCCCGATCAATTTTGTAAAAAATACCCTGAACAATTAGACAAAATGGTGTCGGATAAAGGAAGCTTAAACCATTTAGAAGATAGATTCCTCAAGGATCAATTAAAGGGTTCCGGATTGAGTGAAAAATCACTTCATTATCATAAAATTTGGATGGTGGATGAAGGGCAGAAATTCCAGTCAAATGTAAATCAATATCTAAATTTTGACTTATTGGCAATCGTTGTGAATTTTGTGGATCAATTGGCCCATCGCCGGTCAGAATCGGATGTCTTAAAAGAAATGGTTCCGGATGAATCGGGTTATCGGCAAGCTATAAAAATTTGGTATGAAAATTCCTGGATTCGAAATGTTTTATCAGAATTGGCTACCGCTGGTTTTAAGGTTGTAATGACAAGTGATCATGGTAGTATAATGGTAAAAAGAGATGCGATGGTAGCGGCTGATAAAGATTCATCGTCCGGGGTGAGATATAAACATGGACGGAATATAAATGCGAATGGAAAAAGCGCTATTGATGTTCGAGATCTTTCATCCTATCATTTACCCTCACTTGGGCATCAGAATAACTATTTGTTGGCTAAAGATGACTTTTACTTTTTATACCCCAACGAACAGCATAAATATAAAAATATGTTGAAGGGAAGTTTCCAGCATGGCGGCATTTCTATGGAAGAAATGATGGTACCTATTTTCATCATGGATCCTAAATGATGAATGTAACTTTTTACACTGTTGAAGAAACTCAAAATTTTGCGAAAAACTTAGCAGTAAAAATTCCAAGTGGTTCAGTGGTTGGGTTAATCGGGAATCTCGGAACTGGAAAAACAACTTTTACTCAAGGGTTTGCAAAAGGATTAAAGATTGAAGATCATGTTATTTCTCCCACATTTAAACTGGTGAGTGAATACAAAGGTATTCAACAGGCTCTTTATCATATTGATTGTTATCGTTTAGAAAAGCCGGTTGAATTTTTAAACATAGGCGGCGAACATTTTCTTAATCCTGAGGATGGTATCACCCTAATTGAATGGGCAGAACGCATTGAACCGTACTGGTCGGATGATTGGATTTTTATTCATTTTAATCGTATTTCAGGAGATCCAAACGCCAGATCAATCAAAATCTCAGGGATTGATCTATGAATATTTTAGCAATTGAAACATCTACTGATTGGTGTGGTATTGCTCTCATTCAGAATGGGAAATGTACTTATAAAATCGAAGAACAAATCCCACGTAAGCATGCAGAAAAATTGCCACTATTTTATGAGTCCCTTCGTGATAAATTAAATTTAAATGAGATTCAATTGGATGGGGTAGCCGTTTCGATTGGCCCCGGATCATTTACCGGTTTGCGGGTCGGATTAGGTTTTGCCAAAGGATTGGCCTTTGCCAAACAGTTGCCCATTATTCCAGTTCCAACTCTTAATATTCTAGCCGTCAATAGTGGCATCAACAATACGAAATATTCCGTATTGATGTATTCCCATAGGGATATTATTTATGTCCAACAATTTTCGGGTTCTAATCCAGCGAATAAAGAGGGAGTGGAGAGGTGGGGGACTATAGATCATTCCGGATTAATCATTCATTATGGATGTGAAAAACTTATGATTGATGAAAATTATTTATCAATCCGGCCCAGCGCTGAAACGACAGGATTATTAGCTGAAGACAATTTTAATAAATGGGTTAATGAAAATCCCTATGATTTAGTTCCGAATTACATTTCACCTTTTGAATTAGGAGCTAAAAAGTGAGAATCCGTAACGCATCATTAGCAGACCTTGGTATCATTTATGAAATGGAAAAACGAATATTCAACGATGCATGGTCTAAGGAAGCCATTCAACAAGAGTTGATTCGTAAAGAAAATTCTTTAAACTTAGTTTCTGAAGTTGATGGGGAATTTATAGGGTATTTTTTTGCCCATTTGGTAGAAGATGAAGCACATATTTTAAATATAGCGATAGATGTTCCTCATCAGCATAAGGGGTATGGGAATGAATTTCTCGAAAGAATATTGGATAAACACCTACAATATGCAGATGTGTTTTTAGAGGTAAAACGGACTAATTTCCCCGCTATAAATTTGTATCTTAATTTCGGTTTCGAAGAAATTGATATTCGTAAGGAATATTATTCCGATGGTGAAGATGCAGTCATAATGGTTAAAAGAGTAAAGACTCATGGCTTGGTTTCGTCGTAAAGAAAAAAATATATCAGATTTAGAAAAGAAAGATATCCCCAGTGGACTTTGGATAAAGTGTCCATCTTGTACTGAAATTCAGTATAAGCCGGAACTCGATAAAAACCATTCCGTATGTCGCCACTGCGGGCATCATTTTCGCGTACTGCCCACAGTTTATCGGGATATTTTGCTGGACCAGGAAAGTCGGGAAGAATTGTTCTCAAATGTAAAATCGGCTGATCCGCTCAATTTTAAAGCACAAAAAAAATATACGGACCAGTTAAAAGTAGCCATGTCCAAGACAAATCAAAATGATGCTATTAATTGTTATTCTGGGAGTATAAATGGAAAGGGTCTGATCCTCAGCGTTATGAATTTTGGATTCATTGGCGGTAGTATGGGGTCTGTGGTAGGTGAACTAATTTCTCGCTCGGCTGATCTTGCCCGTGAGAAAAAAATCCCCTTCGTTCTTGTTTGTGCTTCCGGTGGTGCACGGATGCAAGAATCTGCGTTGGCGCTGATGCAATTGGCAAAGACCAGTTCAAAACTCGCGCGCTTTCAGGAAGAGGGCGGATTGTATATTCCCATTTTAACAGATCCAACTACAGGTGGTGTAACAGCAAGTTTTGGTATGTTGGGGGATATCATTTTAGCGGAACCAGGGGCATTGATTGGTTTTGCCGGACCTAGGGTAATTAAACAAACGATTGGTGAAGATCTTCCTGAAGGATTCCAAAGAGCAGAATTTTTACAGGATAAAGGGTTTGTCGATCACATTGTTCCAAGGGAGAATATGAAAGAAATTTTATCAAAAATAATTGAATTATTATCAGCATGAGCCGGCCATCAATTTTAATCGCTAATGACGATGGCATTTTCGCTCCCGGGATTTATGCCCTTTGGGAAGCTATGTCAGAAATTGGTGAAACAACTGTCGTGGCACCCAATACAGAAAAAAGTGCTGTTGGCCATGCCATTACAATTTCTGATCCAATTCGTATCGAAAAGGTAAAACGGTCCGGTGGATTTAGAGGCTATGCTGTAAATGGTACACCTGCCGATTCAGTTAAGATTGCAGTTAAGGCCATCATGGATAAAAAACCGGATATCATTATTTCTGGTATCAACGCGGGGGCGAACGTGGGCCAAAGTTTATTGTATTCTGGAACGATTTCAGCCGCGACAGAAGGAACATTTTTAGGTATTCCATCCATTGCAATCAGTTTAGATGCGCTTCGTAATTGTGATTTCACCGGTTCAAAAGTTGTGGCTAAAAAAATCGTTAAGGCCGTCCTGGAAAATGGATTGCCCAAAGACACGCTTTTAAATATAAATGTCCCAAAAGATCCCGAATCTGGTTTTAAGGGCTATCAAGTGACCCATCAAGGGTCTATCTATTTCAAAGATCATTTTGAAAAACGAGAAGATCCCCGCGGTCGTATATACTATTGGATGACCGGTGATATTAAAGATCCGGACACAGATATTCAATCGGACGGGGTTGCTTTACGCGAAGGATTCGTGAGTATAACACCATTGCAACTCCAAATGACCAATATGCCATTTATGGATGAATTAAACGAATGGAATTTTAGTTGAACCAACTTCACGCCGGCGGCGTTGTTATCCTCGATTTTGGATCTCAGTACACCCAGTTAATCGCTAGAAGGGTGCGGGAGCAAAATGTGTATTCTGAAATTCTTCCGCCCGAAACACCCTTTGCTGAAATATTAGAAAGAAAGCCGGCTGCATTAATCTTATCAGGAGGACCTTCCAGTGTTTTTGGTGATGAAGCGCCTGAGTTTGATGAATCTATTCTAGATGCGGAAATTCCTATTCTAGGCATTTGTTACGGATTGCAATTATTGGCCCATCATAATGGAGGATCGGTAGAATCCACAGGGCAAGGTGAATATGGGTTTGCAGAAATTGAAGTTGATGATGGATCTGGATTATTTAAAAATGTATCCGGTTGTTCACAAGTTTGGATGAGCCATATGGATCGTGTTACTGAACTTCCTAATGGTTGGCACACACTGGCCCATTCATCCAATGGCGTTGTGGCGGCTATGGCCAATGAGGATCAAACTAGAGTGGCTACACAATTCCATCCTGAAGTAGCCCACACTGAAAAAGGTGAAACACTGCTTCAAAATTTCTTATTAGAAATTGCCAATTGTTCACCCACTTGGACTGCAGGAAATTTTATTAATGAACAAGTTGCTCTTATCCGAAAGCAGGTGGGTGATGGAAAAGTGCTATGTGGTGTGAGTGGTGGCGTGGATTCCACAGTTGTTGCTGCGTTATTACATAAAGCAATTGGTGAACAATCTACAGCTGTCTTAATTGATCATGGTCTCCTCCGAAAAAATGAAGCTCAGAATTGTGTAAATGCTCTCAAATCTGGTTTGGGTGTGAATATTCATTGTTATGATGAATCAGAAATTTTTCTGTCTCAACTCGCTGAAGTTAAAGATCCGGAGAAAAAACGAAAAATTATCGGGAACCAATTTATTTATTCTTTCGATCGAATTTCAGGCGAAATGGGGAAAATGGATTTCTTAGCACAAGGAACACTCTACCCAGATGTGATTGAAAGTGGTGTGAGTAAAGGGAAAACAGCTCATGTAATTAAAAGTCACCATAATGTGGGTGGGCTACCCGATGATATGAATTTTGAACTTGTGGAGCCATTGCGTGAATTATTTAAAGATGAAGTTAGAAATGTTGGAAGAGCATTAGGATTACCTGAATCATTAATTGAAAGACATCCGTTTCCTGGACCAGGTTTAGCCGTTCGAATTATGGGTGATATTACCCAAGAACGAATTGAAATTTTACAAGAAGCGGACCAAGTCTATATGGACATTCTCCATGAAGATGGATTATATCAAGAAATTTGGCAAGCATTCGCCGTGCTTATTCCTGTCAAAACGGTGGGCGTTATGGGTGATCAGCGGACTTACGAAAATTTGCTCGGAATCCGAGCTGTAACCAGTACAGATGGTATGACTGCCGATTGGTATAGAATGCCCTATGATACCTTGAGTAAAATCTCGAATCGGATTGTGAATTCTGTCCGTGGGATTAATCGTGTTGTTTATGATATTACATCCAAACCACCGGGAACAATTGAGTGGGAGTGAGATTAATTGTTAATTATTAATGGTTAATGGTGAAATATGAAGAAAAATATTATAAAAGATAAAAGTTTTGATTTTGCAATTAGAATTGTAAAGTTATACCAATATTTGACTACAGAAAAAAATGAGTATGTTCTTAGTAAGCAATTATTAAGGTCGGGAACTTCAGTTGGGGCAATGGTAAGAGAATCTGAGCATGCAGAAAGTAAAGCTGATTTTATTCATAAATTGGCCATTGCTCAGAAAGAATCAAATGAAACATTATATTGGCTTGAACTTCTGAATCGTACAGATTATTTAAAAGTATCAGAATTTGAAAGTATTAACAATGATGTAACTGAGATTATTAAGTTGTTAACTTCAATAATAATCACAACAAAAAAAGGATAGTTAATTAAAAATTAATAATTATTAATTAACAATTAAAATTATGTGTGGCATAGTAGGATACTACGGAGAGCAGAATGCCGTTCCAATTTTGATTAATGGTCTTAAACGCCTAGAGTATAGGGGCTACGATTCCGCTGGAATTGCGGTCATGAATGGCGATGGGATCCAAACAATCAAAAAAGCAGGAAAAGTTTCTGTATTAGATAAACAGATCGATGACTCTACTCTGAATGGTTCGATTGGAATGGGCCATACGCGCTGGGCAACTCACGGCGAACCCAATGATATAAATGCCCATCCCCATTGGGATCATACTGGGAAAATAGTTCTTATCCACAATGGCATTATTGAGAATTATTCTGCCATTAAGCAAGTGCTTATGGATAAAGGAATCGAATTTAAAAGTGACACAGATACGGAAGTATTGGTTCAATTAATTTCAGATATATATTACTCAAAAAGGATTTCTTTTGAACAGGCAGTTCAAGTTTCTTTGAATCAAGTCGTTGGTGCTTATGGTATCGTTACTTTTTGCAGTGATGAACCCGAAAAACTGGTAGCGGCACGTTATGGCAGTCCACTCGTTCTTGGGTTAGGTGAAAATGAATATTTTATCGCCAGCGATGCATCACCCATCGTGGATCATACTCGAAATGTTGTTTATTTGGATGAAGGTGAAATGGTCACAATTACGAAAGATGGCCATGAAATACGATCAATTGCCGATGATTCTATTATCAATAAAGAAGCCACCGAAATTGAATTTTCGATTGAAGAAATTGAAAAAGGTGAATATCCCCATCATATGCTCAAAGAGATTCATGAGCAGGTGAATACGATTACAGACACATTGAGGGGCAGACTTAACCTAAATGAAGGAACTGCCCATCTTGGCGGTATTAGTGACTATATAGATCGAATTGAGAAAGCTCACAGGATTTACATCACCGCTTGTGGAACCTCATGGCATGCTGGAATTATGGGAAAATATCTATTGGAAGAATATGCAGGCATTCCTGTTCATGTAGAATATGCTTCTGAATTTCGATATCGAAAACCAATCATCGATAGCCGAACGGTAATTATTGCTATTTCTCAATCGGGCGAAACGGCGGATACTCTGGCGGCGATCAAAAAAGCGAAAGAGTTTGGAGCCCTTACAGTAGGCATTTGTAACGTGGTAGGATCATCAATAGCACGTGAAACGGATTGCGGCATTTACACTCATGCGGGGCCAGAAATTGGTGTGGCTTCCACCAAAGCGTTTACCTCCCAAGTTACAGTATTGTTTTTATTATCCTTATGCTTTGGCAGACGAAATGGCCTTTCACAATCATCGGGGAAAGAACTATCCGCTGCATTGTTGGGTATCGGCGACCAAGTACAAAAAGTTTTGGATAATTCAGATGATATTTTAGAAGTAGCTAAATCAACAGTCGATGCTGATAATTTTCTTTATTTGGGTCGCGGAATGAATTTCCCCGTTGCTTTAGAAGGTGCATTAAAATTAAAAGAAATCTCATATATCCATGCGGAAGGGTATCCAGCGGCAGAAATGAAACATGGCCCTATTGCGTTGATTGATGAAAATATGCCCGTTGTATTTTTGGCGCCCCATGACCGCACTTATGAAAAAGTTTTATCCAATATCCAGGAAGTGAAAGCACGTAAAGGTGTCATTATAACAGTGACGAATAAACGGACAAAAGAATTGAAAGAAATTTCGGATTATATCATAGATGTGCCCGTAGCTCATCCGCGGATTTTCCCATTGTTGGGTTCAATTGCCCTTCAATTATTGGCTTATCATTTGGCTGTTTTAAGAGGATGTCATGTAGATCAACCAAGGAATTTGGCGAAAAGCGTCACGGTTGAATGAGTTTTATAGCAATTGGCAAAAAATTCAAACCCCACTTTCAATGGGGTTTTGTGTTTTATAGAGTAATTCGGGGTAAATTCTCTTATGGATTTATATAACCTAAAAAACAAAAAACTCAGTCGGATTGACCAAAAACCATTCAATCTTGAAAAAGATATTCAGAATATTGTAGAAAAGAATCTGAATCAATTATTTGGACTTGAATTTATCAGTTCTGAATTCACGATTAAGAAGTTTAGAATTGATACACTCTCATTTGATAAATCAAATAAATCGTTTGTTATTATAGAATATAAAAAGGGTAAAAGTTATTCTGTTATCGACCAAGGATATTCATATCTGTCAACGATGTTAAATCATAAATCAGATTTCATTTTAGAATATAACGAGAATACGAGTAGTAATCTGAAAAGAGGTGATGTTGATTGGACTCAATCAAAAGTTGTCTTTATATCACCTAATTTTTCTACATATCAAAAAGAAAGTATCAATTTCAGAGATTTACCGATTGAGTTACGCGAGATAAAGAGATTCTCAAATAATTCTATCATTGTCAATCAAATTAAAGGTGATAGTACTGAGAGTGTTACTACAGTATCAAAAGGTAAAGGTTTAATAGATAAAGTAAGTAAAGAAGTGAAAATATATTCTGAAGAAGATATAGTTTCATTTGGAGAGAAAGAAATTCAATCAGTTTATTATTCTCTTCGTTCATCAATTCTTGAATTACAAGATTTAGAAGTTCAACCGAGAAAGAAATATATTGGTTTCGTCACGAGTAGAAATATTTGTAGTGTGTTCGTTCAAAAAAAGAAAATTAAACTTTGGATTAGTTTGAAAATAGGTGAGTTAAACGATTACAATAACTTAATGAGGGATGTTAGTCATATTGGACATCACGGAATAGGTGATTATGAAGGATTTATAGATGAAAACACCGACATTGATTATGTAATGAGTTTGATTAAACAATCATACGATAAACAAGTTTAACCCTCTCTCAACTCAACCCTAAAATTTCCAATGGTGAGTTATGGTAGTAGTTAGGATTAATTTAGGAGATCAATGACAGTTAATTCTAATAAAATAACTCACATTTACTCCATTTACTATGTTGTGTTGTTAAATTTACATGATAGTTTTAAGATTCAGTTTTGACAAAATAAAGAAAGATAACCTTCAAAAAAAGAAAGGATTTATTAAATGAGAGAAGTAAGTAAACAAGGTAGTTGGGGAACAGGAAATACAATATTAGTGGGTACTAATATTATGTATATAAAATTAAGTGATGATAAAGTGGAAGAGGGTAAAATATTTGATTTTATAGATATGAAATGTGGACGAGGGTGGGAAATTAAAGGGTTTGATAATAGGGAAGTAATACTACAAACAAAAAAACTTAGTAAGTAAACATTTATCTCCAATCAATCTTGAAATTCTTGATATTCATAAAGTTAAATTCAGTAAGTATCATTTTACTATGATAGATAGTTACATAATCCAAATACATAAATGGTTTAAGTTTTTTACTTACTCCAAGAAAAACTCTACTATGGTAGAGTAGATTGGATGAAAATTGTAAAAAAAGTAAAAGGTGAATAATGATAAAAAAATATATTATAAAATATTCAATTGAATTTGTTGTAATTATACTTGGTATAACTGTTTCATTCTGGTTAAACGAATTATCCATTGATAATCAAAATGAGAAAGAAAGAATGAAGGTACTGTCCAGCCTTCAAATGGAAATCAATGAGATTAAATTTTTCTGTGAAGAAAAAAAGGTAACGTGGGGAAATGATATTCGTCTACTGAATGAATTTCTCAATCCAAAGAATGGGACTTTTCATGTTGACAATATTTTAAAAATCACAACAAGTAAAAATAGAATCGAAACATTCATGGTGCTATATCGGGTGTTTAATCCTCCTTTAAATCGATATCAATCCATCATTAATTCTGGGGATCTAAAATATGTGAAATCCGAAAAAGTTAAAGAAATATTAAGTCGCTTACACAATACATCCCTTTCTCATATTGAGACAGCTGTTGAGCACGAAAAACAATTAAAACAGAGTTTTCTCCCATTCCTTACAGAAAACCACCCCAATGTTGTTTTAGCCAGGGATAATAATCGAATATCGGTGAATCGTTATTCAGATATTCTTAACGAAGCCATTAATAGTGACAATCGGTTAAATGCAAAACTTGTTTTGCTTAAACGATATCTTGAGTATAAATCATCTATATTGCAAAAGTATATGATAAACCTTGATGATCTTGATCGGGAGATTAATCTTGTGTTAAGTAATTAATTTACTCCCGGTTTTGTTTCGTCAGCATTTACATCCCCAGCTGTTAGCTGATTGACCATCGACATCATATCAAAGAAATCTTGCTCTTTAGCGATTTTCCCATCTCTCATTGTGACCATTGTGGTTCCCGAAAGATTTAACTTATTTCCAGAAGCAGGTATACCAAAGAAATTGCCTGTATGCGTTCCCTTGAAATTCCAATGCTTTACAAGTCGATCGCCTTGTCCCACCACCTCAAGTACAGTGAATTCTCTATCTGAAAAACCCGTAATGTAATTCATATAATAATTTTTACATGCTTCTATTCCAACAAGATCGCCTTCATCTGTGACGATGACCACGTCCTTCTGAAATCTATCCTCATTTATCATTGAAGTATCCCCTTGTACAAATTTCGTCCAAGTTTCATCATACATGGCTATATTTCTTTCAAGATTTGCCTGTGCATCAACCAATGCCGCAACCTTTTTATCAGATGAAGGAGAACCGCAGTTTGTTGTTGTAGCTAAAAAAACGACACCAACCATTCCATACAACATGTTTTTAGTATTTTTCATAACTGTAAGCTTACGGGAATATTTTCAAATTAACAAAAAGTCCTTAGATGGTGGTCTATAGTGGAGTGGTGAATTAAATTCTTGCGTGATATTAATCTAATTATAACAGTTAAGGATTTCTGGCGCCCAATAACCATGCTACCGCATTTGACAAAAAAATACAAGATTTTACCACTTTTACTGCTCTCATCACTTCTCGCTCAAGAACCTGAGCCCATTAAAGCAGGCGTTGCACCGCCAAGGGGAATCTATGCCCCGGGGGTTAATGTTCTTCATTATGATGTGGAAATCGGAATTGGGGAAAAGTCCGATTGGATTGAAGGATTGGTGAAAATCAAAGTCGCAGTTGAAGAAAACACCCCTGTTCTTTCATTAGATTTTACAGGATTGGAAATTAACGATATTTCAGTTGAAGGCAGGAAAATAGAATATACGTATGAAAAAGGGGTCATTCGAATCCGACTTAAAAATAATCAAAAAGGCGATACTGTTTTGGTTGAAATTTCTTACGAAGGACAACCGGATGATGGTTTAATCCTTGGAAAAAATGTTCATGGAAACCAAACTGCATTTGTAGATAATTGGCCGAATCGTACACGATTTTGGTTACCCTCTATTGACCATCCTTCTGACAAAGCGACGGTTAATTATACCATTCATGCCCCAAAGGAATGGAAAGTAATTTCCAATGGATATCAACCTTACTCACCAACAGAAACACCCGAAAATAGTATGGGCCCTAAAGAAGACCGCCTCACTTGGAAATGGGAGGTGACCGTACCAATTTCACCTTATAATATGGTTATAGGTGCTGCCGATATGGAAATAAGGACAGTCGGTTTGGCTGCTTGTGGAGAAGCACTCGCATCCCAAAGGAAAGATGGCTGTGTTGAAGTGACCACTTGGGTTTATCCTGAAGATGTGAAAAATGCTGAACCGTCATTTCGTCGCGCTGCAGAAATGGTGGATTATTTTACAAAAACAGTTGGTCCATTTCCATTCGAAAAATTAGCAAATGTTCAATCCTCCACACGCTATGGTGGTATGGAAAATGCATCAGCAATATTTTATTCAGAAAATGCTATTGCCAAGGGTCGAAATATTGAAGGGACTGTTTCCCATGAGATTGCCCATCAGTGGTTTGGTGATGCCGTTACGGAATCGAATTGGCATCATCTATGGTTGTCGGAGGGCTTTGCCACATATTTTGGCGCCTTATTTTTCGAACATGCTGATGGTGTTGATGATTTCAAAAAATTAATGGATGGAAGCCGAAAGCGTGTTATTAAATCCAAAGCAACAAATCGACCTATTATTGATCCAGATGAAAAGGATCTTTTTGCACTTCTGAATTCGAACAACTATCCAAAAGGTGGTTGGGTGTTGCACATGCTTCGGGGCATCCTTGGGGATGACCTGTTTTTTAAAGGAATTAAATTCTATTATAAGCGATTTACGCATCAAGCTGTATTGAGTGAAGATTTTCAAAAAGTGATGGAAGAAACTTCAGGACAAGATTTAAATTGGTTCTTTCAACAATGGATATATAAACCGGGTTATCCCATCTTATCATTGGAAGAAAATTGGGAATCAATTGATGGAACAAACGGCATTATGAAAATTAGAATTCTCCAAAGGCAAAAATCTGCTTGGCCGGTTTTTAAAATACCGACTGAAATTTGTTGGGATAATGATTGTAGATCTATCGAGATAAACCAAAAAATAAATGAATTTCAATTCAACTTTGATCACAAGCCAACACAACTAGGTGTCATTGACCCCGATGGTTGGGTCTTAAAAGACATCTCTTCAAAAAAATGATAATTGTTAGAAAAACACTTTTATTATTTTTCCTTAATCTTCTTGTTGGGCAAAATTGGTTCCAGATCCAAATTGTAGAACGCCAGTTTAACCAAGCAGTGGTGCATTATAATGATGGTAGGTATGCCACCAGTGAAACCATCCTGAAAAAAATATTAAATGAAGAATCCGGTGATTATGGTGAACCATCTTTATTGTTATTAATCAAATCCCAAATCGGATTAATCCGTATCCAATCTGCCAAAGAATCAACACGTCAATTCTTTGAAAAATATCCCGAAAGTCAATATCTTAAGAATGTTATGGAGAGTTTAGGCGATCTATATGTGAATGAAGGAACTTATTCCTCTGCATACCGGATGTACCACCGAGCCAAGAAGCTTTCTGTTGAAATTGATTTTAGTCGGAAAGTCGATTTAAAGATTCAGCGACTTATCCAATTTCGCTTGCCCGATTCACTTTTGGATGAACTCCTTACTACGGAGATTGCTCCTGAAGTGAGAAATGTTCACCTAATTGCAAAAGCCAATTCTCAAATCTTAAATGGTAATCCTGATGATGGTGCTTTGACCCTTAACCAAGTTGATTTAGGTCAACTTTCGGATACTTACTTTCCTTTTTACGAAAACCTGTTGCGGGCAACTTATCAGCCTCCTAGCCCTGTGATGATGGTGGGAATTGTTCTGCCTCTTTCCGGGAAAGAAGGAGAAGTAGGGAATGCATTTTTAACGGGATTTTATGATGGTGAAAAATCAAATACCCTTTCGAAACAGCGGTTATCAATCTTGGCCCAGGACAGTCGCAGTGATGACCTTGAGGCAATTAAAGTTGCCAAAAATTTAGCCAAACTTGGACAGGTAAATGCCCTCGTTTGTCCCCTTGATAACCAATCATCTATTGCCGTTACAAGTTCATTGGCGTCGAGTGACCTGCCAATTATTCTGACGAATCCTCAACAAAATGATTTAAGTGAAATTAATAATCTCACTTACCATATGAATTCCACTGTTTCCATGCAGGGGAGAGTTGCGGCCAATTACGCAATTAATGAATTGGGGCTGGACAGTTTGGCCGTTATAGCGCCGGCAGATAAATATGGTGAGGTGCAAACAGATGCTTTTATTGAAGAGGTCGATCGATTGGGTGGAACAATTGTAGCCACAGAATGGTATTCCGGTTCACCGAAAAATCTCCGTCGGCAATTCAGATTTTTAAGAAAAGTGGCCTTTAACCTACAGCCCAAAGAAAAATCTGTTGATGAGGCTCTGGGAATGGAGATTGATAGTCTTGACGCCTTATTTGATATTTCTGCCGATGATTTTTTCGACCTTCCGAAACCGAAAAAAAGTAAAATGTCTAGATCCGATTCTTCCAAGGTTATGTTGAGTACAATACAAGGGATTTACTTGCCCATCAATAAAAATGATCTTGAATTCTTAGGGCCTCAAATTCCCATGTATAATTTAAATACCAAAATAATTGGGAATGAGCACTGGCAGGATCAACACGTTTTTCAAAAAGACAATATTGGGCCCCATCTAAAAGGCATGTCTATAATTACTCATTTTTATCAGGCAAATGCTGATTCGACAAATTATGAAGGTGAATTAGCCAATGCTTATTACAGGGGATTTAATACGGCCCATTTATTGACACAGTTAAACTTGGCAACACAAACACGTCAATCTATTAGTCAATCTATACAGTCTATAGACTTTTATTCTGGGAATGGGTTTTACTATTCACCCGAGAAAGAAAATCCCCACGTGAATGCTGCTTTCCAAATCCTTAAGTTTGACGGAAAAGGTTTTATTCATCAAGGTGTATTTCATGGTGATTCACTCAAATTAGTATCCATACAAAATCCATAATTATGTATCATAAAGATTATTCTAATTGGTTTGGAACGAATGGATTTCATGCCATTTTTTCTTACAATGAAGAAGATTATGCTAATTTAGACAATCGAAAAAGTTTTGCTTCGTCTGTGAAATTTGATCAAAATGCCCTTGCCATTCCTAAACAAGTTCATTCTAATAATGTTTATAATGTGACGGCACCAGGTTATTTAGATGAAACGGATGGTGTAATCTCAAATCAAAAAGATATTGTTCTTACCATTCAAGTAGCAGATTGTATGCCCTTATTTTTACTCGATGTTAATAATGAGAATTGGGGCCTTATCCATTCCGGATGGCAGGGGACAGCAAAGAATATTGGGAATGAAGGCATTCGTCAATTCAAAGAATTAGGAAGTGACCCCAAAGATGTAAAGGCAATAATAGGTCCGTCCATCAACCAATGCTGTTTTGAAGTTGGGCCGGAAGTCAGCAAGCAGTTTGACCCGGACTTTTCAATCCCCGGGAAAGGTGATCGTAAAATGGTGGACTTAAAAAGTGTATTAAAACATCAATTGATTAATTCGGGTGTTCTTACTAAAAATATTATGATTGATGATGACTGCACATTCTGTCGTGATGATTTATATTTTTCCTATCGAAGGGATGGAGAAAAATCAGGACGAATGGTGGCAATTGCAGGTTGGCACTAGACTTCCTTTTTATTTTTTATTCAACCGTATAAATTCACACCTTACTTTTGGTACAAATGACACTTTTTGAAGCAATCATACTGGGAATAATTCAGGGGATAACTGAATTCCTCCCCATCAGCAGTTCTGGCCATCTCGTTCTTGGTCAGGAAATATTGGGTGTCAATATACCGGGTAATCTGTTTGAAATTGTGACACATATGGGAACATTGTTAAGTGTCATTATTGTTTTCTGGAATGAATTGGCTGGAATTCTTCAATCAATCCAAAAATTGGATACACAAAAATATATAGTTTATTTATTGATAGGCACACTCCCTGCAGTAGCTTTTGGGTTAGGTGGTAAAAATTTCATTTCAGGATTGTTTGATTCAATTCCAATGGTTGCGGGCGCATTAATATTTACGGGTGTTGTGTTGTTGGTGACTCAAAAATTGAACGAAAAACAGGAACAGTTGAATTGGAAAAAAGGGTTAATAATTGGTATTTCACAAGCCATTGCAATTATCCCGGGAATTTCCCGTTCGGGGATGACCATCAGCACAAGTATGGCCTTGGGGATATCAGGAAAAGATGCGGCTAAGTTTTCGTTTCTATTAGCTATTCCGGCCATTGCAGGAGCGGGACTTTTGACTGCTTTAGATATGCCATCTGGATCGAGTTTAATTCCCATTCCACAATTAATGGCCGCGTTTTTTAGTTCATTAGTGGTTGGATATATTTCTTTAAAATGGCTATTGGGATTATTGGAAAGCGGCAAATTTTATCGTTTTGGATATTATTGTATAACAATTGGATTAATCACCTTTTTCATAGTTTAATATGGCACGGATTAGAATAAATACAATTCCTATTAAAGATGCGATTCAGTCATTAGGACAGGGTCAAATCAACCCAGTTTATCATCTTATGGGAGAAGATCAATACCTCCAACAAATGTTTGCGGAAAAAGTGAGCAAACAATTATTTCAAGACGAACCTGTTAATAAGACAGTACTTATTCCAGATGAAATGAAATCTAAGGATATCATTGATTATTTGACTGCCGCAGATTTATTTAGTTCTAAAAAGCTTTTTTTACTCCGAAACCCAAATGGATTAAAAGGGAAAGCTAGAGATGAATTTATAGAATATTGCCAAAGGCCCATTGAGGGCCATATACTCATAATTATGAATGATGAATATGGTGCAAAAAATAAATTATTAGAATCGTTAGTGAAGTTGTTTGACCCGATTTCATGTTCAACACCATTTGAAAGTGGTATGGTCCAATGGGCTAAATTATTTTTCAAGGAAAATGGTATTAATCATGTTTCCCAAGGTATTATTAAATCTCTTGTAGAAATTGCAGGAGATTCACTCAATCATTTGAAAAATGAAATTGACAAAATAGCCATCTCCGCAGAGAATGATAGTGATATAAAACAGTCTGATATTGAGCAGTTTACGGGGTGGAAAAGAAAATTCCGTCAATATGAATTCTTTAACTTTCTCGGCCAGAAAAAGATGAAAGAAACAATGGAATTGGGTCGCGCATTAATATCTCAGGATACATCTATGATAAATTTATTGTATCCATTAACTGAATTTTTTCAAGAATTATTATTTATAAAAATTTCAAAGGGAACAATTGGGTATAAAAAAGGTTATAGTAGCTTATCACCCAGTGTGAATAAGCAATTACCCGGATATGCAAAACAATATACCAGTAAAGAAATCACCCTTGCGCTTAAACGTTTGGCGCATATTGACCAACAACTGAAAACATCGCGGATAAAAGATGAATCAGCAATTACAGAATTTGTCTATTCAACCCTTAGAAATGGATAATCAATTTCGCTATACAGATGAGGAATTGATCGCCCGATTTCAAGAGGGAGATGAACAGGCTTATGTAGAATTGGTCAATCGCTACCGAGATAAACTCATGTCATTCGTTTATCGCTTTGTCAATGATATGGAACAGGCCGAGGATATTGTTCAAGACGCCCTTTTAAAATTATTCACTCATAAACATTACTATAAGAACATTGCAAAATTTTCCACATGGATTTATACCATAGCAGGAAATTTGGCCAAAACGGAATTGCGAAAGAAAAAAACTCGCAAGGTAACAAATCTAAGCCAAATGGGGCCGGAAGACAGAGATTATGAATTACCTTCCGTTGCACCGGAGACTGATAATGTCATTCAAAATGAATACATTGAGAAAAAAATTCAGGCTGCAATTCAAAAATTGCCGATTCATTTTAGAACAGTAACCATCCTGAGAGATATTCAGGAACTTTCTTACGAAGAGATCAGTAAGATAGTCGATGTTCCATTGGGAACGGTAAAATCTCGCATAAACCGGGCAAGATTACAACTTCAAAAAGACTTAAAAGATTTGAAATAGGAGATAATAATTTGATGGATCGATACCAGTTTGAAGACGCCATTTCAGCATATTTAGAAAATGAATTGAACCTTTCAGAAAGGCAATCATTTGAGAAATATATGAATGCAAATCCTGACGCAAAGGATCTTGTTGAATCAATTAAATCAACAATGAGATCAGTTAAAAATTTGTCCAATGTTAAAGCGTCTGATAATTTTATGACGAATTTGTATCGCAAAATCGAATTCGAAAAGAATCGTCCTTCTAAAAAGATTGTTGAACGGCCATCAAAATCCTTATTTGGATTTACGCCTTTGTATGCCGGTGTAATGACTGTTCTTGTTGTTTCATTTATTACAGTTGGTTTTAATTTGTGGCCAACAGGTGGAGAATCGATTAGTTCAATGCCAGCCTTTACCGGTAATATTACTGAATCACCAGTGCCCGTTTCATCTCAGCCAAATGGGTCGATTAATAATAATGATGTATTAGCTGTGACTGAAGGTGATTCGGCTGATACAACCCTAAATAAAAAGAAAAAATTTAATTTGAATGATAAGGTTCAGTTTGTGAAAGACCAGCGTTAAAATTCGCCTAAAAATTAATTTTAAAATAATCCCTGTAGTTGATGTATTTCAGCTCAGGGATTTTTACTTTTAAGTATGATATTTTACCGACAAATGGCAGTCATTGTCCTCTTTTTCTTGATATTGACCTTATTTATTTACCCGAGTCAGGAAAGTATTCTCTTTCTGATACTCAAGGGCATAGCCACTGGGGGACTCGTAGTTGTCTTTATTTCATTCGCATTTCCCCAAGTTTTTAAGTTAAATGTCCTGCAACTTAATGAACCGGAAAATTCTGCTGATGAAAAGGATGCACCCTCTTTTTCAACAGCTGTAAAAAAGCATTATCAAAGATTAATCTTGCAAGTGATCCATTTAGTGAAAAGTGTCAATTCGGATTTTTCATCAGCAATTTATATGATTGATCCCGAAAATCGAGGATATACTTGCCAAGAAAAATCACTCCCGGATTTTTCTGATTTTATCGAGTCAGACAATGAAATTGTACATGCAATTATGGGCTCAAATGATACATCCATATTTAAGAAGAGTAATAAAAACAATGGTTGGGAAGATATTTTGGGTGAAAAGACTTGGCGCGGAAGTGAAACAATCATGGGCTTTCCCATTTCATATTCAGATGGGAATGTTGGTTGTCTGATCGTTTATGCGGACCATTTTTCATCAATCAATGAACGAGACCAAAATATTATCGATACACTCAGTCAATTCATCACTAATGGTATGGAAGACCTTGAGCAGATGGAATCACTTATGGTGGATAACTATTTCAATTCGCGTATTGCTAATTTATTTGATCGTTTAGAAGTTAAATCCGATGAATCTGAATTATTTGAATCTATCCGTGGATTGTGCCAAACCTTTTTTCAATATGATAAATTGACAATTGTATTCGCAAATAAAGAAAAAAACAAAGCAGTAATTAAATTGGTAGACGGCCTTCATGATGATGCGGATGAAGGTGAAGAATTTGAAATTATTAATAGTCTTCATGGATTGGCTATCCATGATAATAAAACTTTCTGCTCAAATTCATGGTTCGATAAATACCCAGAAATGAATAGATTTAATCCAGCTGAAAAAGATGAATTTAATTTTATGTCAGTCTTGAGTATTCCTTTAAAAACAAAAAAAGGCGTAGTTGGCGCAGTAACTTTAGAGCGATTGAAATCAAAATTATATTCTGAGACTGATGTGCGCTTAATGGAATTATTGTGTGGAACTGTAGGCTCAATCTTGGATTGGCAAAAAGAATATAAAAAAGTGCATCTCACTTCAATCCATGATGGACTAACCGGACTTCTTAACCACAAAGCATTTTTAGACCGATTCGATGAGGAAATCAGCCGGGCCGAGCGTTTTCAACAAATGCTGGGGTTGGTCGTTTTAGACTTGGATAAGTTTAAAAATGTCAATGATTCTTATGGCCACTTATATGGTGACTACGTACTCCAGGAAGTTTCGAGGATTATTTTACAGAATGTTCGTACCATTGATGTTGTAGGGCGATACGGCGGCGAAGAGTTTGCTGTTCTCCTCGTTAATACGGACATTAAACATTGTATTCCTCTGGCAGAGAGAATCGTTCAGTCCATTGCTGCAAAGACATTTTTGAGCGGTGGAATTGCTGTTAATATAACGATTAGCGCCGGCATGGCTGGTTTTCCTACCCATGCAGATCAAGTTAGAGATTTGATCTCCAAGGCAGATAAGGCTATGTACCAAACGAAATCTGATGGTGGTAATAGTGTTACCATTTCAAATTCTTAAAAATCCTTTCTGATTTACGGAACAACAGAGCACCTTAATGGTTTAGATTCTCGAGAAGAAATTTAAATGAAAACGACTAAAACAATTATATCTTTAACTTTTGCGCTTGTGTTTTACGGGTGTGGGACTGCTGGAACAAATTCTCCTAGCCCACTGGTGGATGGAAAATCAGAAGTTCAAAAGGAAAAATCCCCCAACCCAGAAGGATTGCGACATTTTATGGATGGGCAGATGATGCTTAATCAAGGTGACTTCGCCATGGCAATTTTAGAATTTCAACAAGCTGTTGAATTGGATCCGGACGTTGGTGCAATTCATACTTCAATTGCAGAATGTTATTGGAACTTGGGCAAACCTGAGATGGCTGAAAAGCACTTGGTTAAAGCACTAGAATTAGACGGTAATGATGAGCAGGCTCTTAAGATGTTGGCTGATCAATATATCCTGCAGAAGAGCTATGATAAGGCACAGGACTCATTTAAAAAATTGCATGAGTTGAACCCCGATAATGCGCAGTATCTTATTGCATTAGGTGAGCTTGAAAAAGTAAATCAAAACTTTTCTGAAGCATTGAAATTTTATCTTAAAGCCTTTGAATTAGAACCATCACGGTTAGAGTTATTGGAAACTTCTGGAAGGTTTGCTCTTCAATTAAAAGACTTTGAACAAGCGCAGTCTATTTTTAAACGATTGGTTATGCTTGCGCCTAACCAACCACAATATTTTAACATGTTCATGGACCTTGTAATGAATTCAAAAAATTATGAGGTTGGAATTGGTTTAATAGAATCTCTGAATAACGAATATGGTGAATCCACGGAAAGAATGGCTCAGCTGGGTTTGTTGCTTTATAGGACCGGTAAAAGTGAAGAAGCATTGAAACTTTTGGAATCTGCTGTTAATGATTCTCCTGAAAACCCAAATTATTATTTTTCACTATTTGATATATACTTGGACGCAAGGGAAAATGAAAAAGCGTCAGAAATTGCAGATCAGCTTATTGCGAATTTTCCTGAAGATTGGCGGGGATACTATAGCCGATCACTGGTATTTATGAATCAAAATAAACCACAAGCAGTTATTTCCTTGTTAGAACCGGTATCTGATTCTTTTGTGAAAATTTATTCAATCCAGTATTTATTGGGATTGAGTCATAACCAAATGAAACAATTCGATGAAGCGAGAAAATATTTATCTAATGCGTTAAAAATTCGACCGGATTCACCCAATGTACTACACACAATGGCGATCTTATATGATGAAATTGAAGATTGGGATAAATCTGATGAAATATATAAACGGCTTATCAAGGCTGATAGCACTGATGCACAGGCATTTAATAATTATGCTTATAGCCTAGTGGAGAGAAATGAACAGTTAAACAAAGCGCTGGAACTAGCTAAACAAGCAATTGATTTGGAACCGGAGAATCCGTCTTATTTAGACACCATTGGATGGATTTACTTTAAGTTAAACAATGTTAATAAAGCCCGGGAGTATATCGAAGCATCGATAAAAATTACAGGTGACAATGCAGTTGTCCTCGAGCATTTAGGTGATGTTTTTATGAAAAATAAAAATCCTGAAACAGCATTGGGGTTTTACAAAAGAGCCTTGAATCTTGACAAAAGTAATGAACGGTTAATTAAAAAGGCATCCACTGATTAAACGAATTTCAGTATTTGTGCTGTTCATTTTAATCTCAGGATGTACACAACCGCCTTCAATTAATTCTGAGACAGCTATAAATGAAGGTCTTCCATTCCCTGATTTGGCGGATAAAAAATTCTGCCGTGGGAAAGGATATATTCTTTCTGATGGTGAAATGAAAGGTCGTCTGAATTTCACATTTACGACTTCTCGGGATACAGCCTATATGCAATTCAAGGATTTGATAGGCAGAAAAACGTTATTTCTCATTTTAGAAAATAAATCGATTGAGGCGTGGGACATGCTTCACAACAGGCGATATAATCAAGCTTCAATTCTTATTTTATTACCCTTTTTTGAAATGATTCAGCCTAACGATTTGCGAACTTTTATGTGGGGTGAGATACCTAAGGTTTTTAGCGATCCTGAGAAAATAAAAAATCGATCTGAACAAATTTCAGGTGGGATTCAATTTCGTTCAAACCAAACAGAACATGGGCCACTGATTGAACAAGTAACTTTCAATATGAAAGATGAAAAACAAAAAATTGAGTTGGTGATGATTAATCGTGAATATGATTTGCAATACCCACATCTCATACGAAAAATCCCTGAATCCATTCCAACCGTAAAGGTGAATTCATGAAAATTTCAATAGTAATTCCTGTCTATAACGAAGTGGATTCTTTGCGAGAACTCCATTCTCAACTGAGCCAATCCTTGTCGGTATTTGATTCATATGAAATTCTTTTTATTGATGATGGTTCTACCGATGGGTCAGTAGACCATATTAAAGAATTGAGTACAACGGATGATCATGTCAACCTTATTGAATTTCACCGTAATTATGGAAAATCAGCTGCATTGGCAGAAGGGTTTAAATATGCAAAAGGTGATTACATTGTTACCATGGATGCAGATTTGCAGGATGATCCAGCCGAAATACCAAATTTAGTTGCAAAATTAGAAGAAGGATTTGACCTTGTTTCTGGATGGAAAAAAGACCGCCAGGATCCATTCTCCAAAACTGCGCCATCAAAATTGTTCAATTTTGTTACGCGATTATTTACCGGCGTTAAAATTCATGATTTCAACTGTGGATTAAAAATATATCGTAAGGCAGTCGTTAAAACGATTGACATATATGGCGGCAGGCACCGGTATATTCCCGCACTTGCAGGCCAGAAAAATTTTAAGGTAGCCGAAATTATAGTACATCATCGGCCGAGACTTCACGGCGTTACCAAATATGGTGGTGCCCGATTGTTCCATGGCATGTTTGATCTGATTTCAATTCTATTTCTTTCGAAGTACACCCAAAGTCCATTATACTTTTTTGGTCAAATTGGACTTTTTACCTTTTTGATAGGATTGGCAATAGACATTTACGTCCTTTATCTAAAATACTTTTTAGGTGAACCATTTGCAAAACATATGGCATTACTCATGTTGGGAGTGTTAATTATTGTTGTGGGGATTCAATTTTTTTCTATTGGATTAGTGGGTGAAATGATTGCCAATTCAAATCAGGATAAGGAATCTCGTGTAAAGGGATTCTTAAAATCTTAACCCTTTAATTCTTCATTTATGCGCATTGTTATTGTTGGGCCTTTTCCACCCTTACGGGGCGGAATATCCATGTTTAATCATTCTTTAGCAGAGGAATTATCCAAGGATCATAAAGTGCACCGCGTTTCATTCTCATTGCAATATCCAAAATTATTATTCCCTGGGAAATCACAGTATTTTGACTTTGATGGTGAAAAGGCGAAAGCGATGATCAGTTCAATTAATCCATTCTCATGGAAAAAAACGGCAGGTTTTATCAATAGGATTAATCCTGATTTAGTTATTATTCAATACTGGATGCCATTTTTTGCCCCAGCATTTTCATCTATTGCAAAAGGAGTTAAAAAAGGATGCGGAGCACAGATCATCGTGAATTGCAACAATATTACTCCCCATGAACCAAGGGCTATGGATGCGCTTATGACCGCCAGGTTTTTCGACAATTGTGATGGTTTTATCGTCATGTCTGAAACTGTAGAGAATGATTTATTAAAAAACATACCCAATCCAAAATACCAAAAAACGCCCCATCCGATTTACGATGTTTTCGGTAAATCCGTTGACAAAGACAAAGCAAAAGAAATGATTGGTGTAACAGAAGATAAGACCATTCTCAATTTCGGACTAATAAGAGATTATAAGGGATTGGATATTTTAATTGAGTCGGCCAAATTATTGAAAGAAAAACTAGATAATTTTAAAATAATGGTAGTGGGTGAATGCTACGGAAATCAAAATGACTATATTCAATTGGCTGAAGAAAATGGTGTTTCAGATATAATCGATTTTCGGTTTGAATTTGTACCCAACGAAAAAGTAAACCAATATTTTTGTGCGGCTGATCTGGTTGTACTTCCTTATAAATCAGCAACACAAAGCGGCGTAGTGCCCATCGCCTACCATTTTGATAAACCTGTGGTCGTATCCAATGTGGGTGGACTACCTGAAATAGTAGTAGAAGGCAAAACAGGTTTTATTTGTGAACCAAATTCGACTAGTATGGTAGAAGGAATATTAAAATATTATGAATCTGATTTGGAACAATATTCACCATTTATTGCTGAATATAAGAAAAAGTTATCTTGGGAAAACTTTGCAAGAGTAGTATTAGAATTAGCCCAATCATAATGGTCAAATCCGTTAATATATTCGTATTAAATTGGAAGGGGAGAGACTTGACATTGGATTGTCTGGAATCACTCAAAAAGATCTCTTACCAAAATGCCAATGTGGTCGTAATTGATAATGGCTCCAACGATGACTCTGTTTCCTCTATCAAAAATAAATATCCTGAAATTGATTTGATAGAACTGCCAGAAAACCTAGGTTTTGCCGGCGGGAATAATACTGGATTTAAGTCCGTAACTTCCAAAACGGATTACTCAATATTTCTGAATAACGACACACTTGTTGATCCTCATTTTGTGGAGCCATTAATCGCTGAATTAGAACAAAATCCGAGTGTGAAACAATCGGCACCAAAAATATTTTATGCAGATAATCCTGATACTATTTGGTTCGCCGGCGGAATTGTTAGTCTATGGACAGGGTTAATCCGGCATATTGGAATTAGGCGAAAGGATTCAATGGCGTATTCAAAAACTCGTAAAATCGATTATGCCACGGGATGCTGTGTGGCCATGCGCACAAATGATTTTGAATCTATCGGTATGTTTGATGAATCATTCCCCATGTATGCCGAGGATGTGGATTTGTCATTGCGTTTCAGAGAGTTAGGAGGTGGAATTGCTTTTACCCCAAAGTCCAAAGTGTGGCATAAGGTATCGGCTTCTGTAGGTGGGCAATATTCATTCGAAAAATGGAAAAGGAAAATTGAGGGAAAAATAAAATTGTTGGCGAAACATAGTAAGCCATATCAAATTCCATTTTCACTTTCGTTTGCGCTAATTATAAGTGTAGTCGAATTATTGTTTTCAATTATTTTAAGAATAGGGAAAAAACAAAAATGAAGGGTTATTCAGAGGACTATTGGGCGAAGAGGGCTGTTCAATACAATAAGACCAGTTGGGTTAAAAATGAAGATTTCATAGATGCCTTTCTGGGAATGCTCCCATCAAAATCATTTAAATCAATTCTTGAAGTAGGTATTGGAACCGGGGCAGTTGCAAACAAGGTATCTGAAAGAATTGGGCCATTAACTGGTATAGATATCAGTCAAGAAATGATTGATAAAATCAACCATCCGGGCATTACTCCAATTGTAGCGAATGCACATGATTTACCATTCGAAGATTCGTCTTTCGAATTGATATATATGCGGAATGTTATTCATTATATTGATGATCCGTCATTGGCAATTTCAGAGATTTACCGGTGTTTAAAACCAAATGGATATTTTTTATTTTCTCAAGTTGTGCCTCCAGATGATTCGATTTCTGAAGAATATGATTGGTTAATCGGGCGCAATATTCACTATCCAACAAAGGGAGAAATAACTGAATTATTTTCAACATTTTCAAATTTACGAAATGAAAGTTTTATCCTCGAGAATCAGAGTATTATGAATTGGTTAAACAACACGTGTAGCGATGAATCTCAAAAACAAAAAGCAATTGAAAGACACAAGAATACATCTGATGTTTATAAACAATTAGCAAATTTCATTGAAAATGATAATGATATTATGGTGAATATTAAACATTTTATGATGGTTGGAAAAAAATGAGTCGATATATAGAAATAAGTCGATTACGTAAACCATTTGATGTCGTGACCAATTGGGTGCATTATCCAATCGCAACATATTTATGTACTCTTTTGAGTTTTACGGGAATTACACCTAATCAAATAACTTTTCTGGCTATAATTTCTGAAATGAGTGCGGTCTTTTTTATTTTAACTGATTTTGAATCTAATCTGATTTTAATTGTCGCATTATTACAATTTGGATGGATTTTTGACTTGATGGATGGCATGATGGCTCGCTTTAAAAAAATGGGGTTTTATCATCCTGAGAAGCCATCTTTAAAAGGATATTATTTAGATGCTGTTTCGGATCATGTATTAAAATTTATAATTATTGGGGCGTTAGGATATCAATTAAGTCGGTCACATGAATTTGGTTGGGAAATTGGAATGTTGGTTTTAATAATTCATGGTATCACTCAAACCGAGCATACGCTTCGTGCTATGATTAGTAAGCAAAAGAGTGGGAACCAAGATTCTAACAATATGAGCAGTTTGACTGGCCAAATGGCACTTTTAATGAATAATATATATCTTTTTTATTTGGTGTTCATTCCCATGAATCGGATCGATTTACTTTTAATATCTTTTGCTGCTTTTGAATTATTATTGTTGGTAAAACGGATGATCGCTTTTTGGATAAATGAACCCTAATTAATATTGAATCTCCTATTTATTACCCCATATCTTCCTTCTGAAACAAGCGGCCATGCGGGGGCCCAACTGATTTTCAGGAATATTATATCATTGGCAAAAAACCATAACATCACCTTGACCTCTTTTATTGATTCAGATGAATATGGAATGATTGGTAATCTCATCAGTAGTGGTATAGAGGTTCATACGATTAAATATCCCAGGAATCAAAAGTCCATAACAGGAAAATTATCATCAGGAATTCTGAATGTCAGACCCATGATTCAGCATCTCAAAGGTGAAGAACCATTCTTTTTTGCTAAATATAAAAGTAAGAAAATGGCTGGACTCATTTCAAAACTGATTGAAAAAACTGATTTTGACATGGTCCAGGTTGAATACAATGTGATGCATCATTATACAGAACAAATCGGGAATATACCAAAATTAATTGTCTTTCATGATGTATCGACAAAAGGATATGAAAGGGGAAAAGATCAAGGCAACCCGAGGAATCAAAAGTTATTTGAAATGGCAATAAAACTAGAGCCGGAGATTGCCAACAAATTTGATGCTGTAATTACCCTAACAGAAGAGGATAAAGAATACCTTTCCAACTTGGGTTGCGAATCTGAAATAAAGGTGATTCCACCTCAAATCAATATGCCAAACCTTGGCAAACAAGAAAAGAGCCCCCAATCATTATGTTTTGTAGGTTCATTTAATCGGGAGCCCAATGTTCAAGCGGTCCAAATATTAATTAGGGAGATATTTCCAAAATTGAATAAACCGGTAGAGTTAAATATCGTTGGGATGGGATTGCCCAATAGTTTGGTTAATGAAATTAAGAAATTAGAGGACGTTAATTATCTGGGATTTGTTGAAGATATAGATTCCTTCCTCGCTTCTCAAATGATTATGGTTGCACCGATTAAAATCGGGGCAGGACTTAAAATGAAGATTCCCCATGCGCTAGCATGCGGAACAGCTGTCGTTACCACCGATGTTGGGGTAGAAGGTATTCGTATTGATAAGGCAAATGGCCTTTGGGAAGTTTCCAAAATTTCGGAAATGGTAGGATTAATTAATGAATTGTTGCCTCAATTAGATTTTTTAATTGAGAGAGGACTTAAGGGAAAAACTGCTGTTGGAGAAATATTTTCTGAAGAAAAAATAGTTTCTCGCTTTGAATCACTATATTCGGATCTCGTTAATTCATGAATATAGCCAGAAAAATAGCCAAAGAATCCACCATCACATTTACGGGACTCGTTTATGGAAATATAAATCGTTATTTATACACCGCTATGTTAGCCCGTTGGGTGGGGGCTGAATTTCTGGGAATCTACTCTATGGCCAATGCCATTATGCTGATTTCTGAAGTACTGGGAAAAATGGGATTAGAAACTGGCATTATGCGATTTGTCAGTCGTATGAATCCGAAATCCGATTCAGAGAAAATTCAAAAATTGATCGCTTCATCATTGAAAATGACAACTATATTTTCACTAGTTATCATGGTTGGGCTAATCCTTTCATCAGGATTTATCGTTGATGGAATTCTAAACGAACCACCATTATTAACTTCAGTCATTATTGTATTCGCCGTTGCGATTCCTTTTAATGGATTAACACTTGTTTCTGCATTTGCAACGCAAGGATTCAAACGGCTTAAGTATAAAACGTTGGTAACCCAGTTTTTAAATCCCACTATTCTATTAGGTAGCATGGTGATATGTTTCTGGTTCGTATCAATCGAATCGGCAGTTATGGCGCCAATGCTGATTACTGGAATTGTTGGTTTTTTTGTAATGGTGGTTGTTCTAAAAAGAGTATCCGGTGTATCCAATGATCAAATCATAAAAGCTAAATTTGATTCTACCTTATTAAAATTTTCATATCCACTCATGTTTGTGACTATACTTCAAACTTTTATGCATTGGATGGATATTTTAATGTTAGGATATTTTACTGATGCTACCACTGTTGGATTATATCATCCTGCCGCACGAACGGCCGGGTTACTTCAGGCGCTTCTTTTATCATTTATCAGTATTTATGCGCCAATGGCATCCCAATTTCATGCAAAGGGTGAAAGGGGGGAATTGGCCGATACATACAAATTGGTAAGTAGATGGTTATTAATATGTGCCATTCCAATTTCAGCCATTTTTATTATTTTTCCAGGAAAAGTTCTATTACTGTTCGGCCCGGAGTATTTACCCAGTGCAAAGATATTAGTTATTTTAACAGGAGCGACATTTATTCAAGCATTGCTTGGTGCTGCAGGACCGACCTTAAGTATGTCCGGCCATACAAAATTGGTATTGTGGAATACCATCGGCGCATTTACGCTGAATTTTGGATTAAATATTTTCCTAATACCAAAGTATGGTATTATAGGTGCAGCCATGGCCACCTTAATTTCTTTAACTGCTGTAGGGTTAGCTCGAACAATTGAAGTGGGTTTTATCCTTAAAATGAACTTTTTTGATCGAAAAGTGATTAAGCCAATAATTGCGGGAATTGTGGTTTTTGTAGGGCTTTTCTTTATCAAGGATTTCATTATGCACTTTCATACATTGGTTACACTATGTATCGCTGGAATATTCTCGATAGGAAGTTTCGGATTAATTATGTGGCTACTAAAAATTGAAGAAGAAGATTTAGATTTTTTCAAAGGGCTCAATGCTTTAAAAGGACGCAAATAAGAAATGAGAATGGACTGGAAAAACCCTGTAGTCATTGCATCCGGGTTGATGCTTGTAATAATTGCCGTTTTGTTTGAACCGGTTATTTTTGGTGGAAAGACATTCGGTTCACCGGATAGTCTTAGTCCCAAAGCAATTGGTATCGCACTCAATGATTTATCCGAAGAATCAGGTGAATTTCCGCAATGGCAGCCATGGGTTTTTAGCGGTATGCCAACTGCGGAAGCATTCACAAATTTATCCAAACTTTACTTTCCGGAATATTTTTTCAAACTGTTTTTCCTCCCAGGATTAATTATCCAATTGCTCCATTTACTGTTTGCGGGAATTGGTGGGTTCCTCTTATTAAGGCATTTTAAATGTTCTGAGTGGGCGGCAGGATTGGGTGCAACGGCCTTTATGATAACCCCATATATGGTCACAATGGTTGTGTTTGGTCATGGTAGCCAAATGATGACAGCAGCTTATATCCCATGGATTTTGTGGCTTACGGTTCGATTGTGGCAAAATCCTAATTTATGGGATTCAGGATGGTTGGCTCTTTTACTAGGGTTTCAGCTTCAAAGGGCCCATGCTCAGATTGCCTATTATACATGGTTGCTCATTGGTGCTTATATATTAATTCAATTAGTAGATGGTCTACGTAATCCAAATAAAAGATTATTTTTGGGAAAAGGGCTGGGGTTATTTTCATTCGCTTGTTTAGTGGGGATTGGTATTTCCATATTAATCTATTTACCGGCAATGGATTACACACCTTTTTCTGTTCGGGGAGGTTCAGCCAGTGGAGGGGCGGATTATAATTATGCCACTGGATGGTCATTCCATCCAAAGGAAATACTTACGTTTTTTATTCCTTCTGCATTTGGATTCGGAGGCCAACCTTATTGGGGCTATATGCCTTTCACAGACTACCCAAATTATATGGGCATCATCATTTTACTATTAGCAGTTATCGGTCTTTTCCGAAAGTGGGAATTGATTCACCAGTTTTTAGTCATTACATCTTTATTCGCTCTATTCATTTCATTCGGTAAACACTTCAGTCTGGTCTATGACTTTTTCTTTAACATTTTTCCCTATTTCAATAAGTTCCGTGTTCCTCATATGATCCTTATTCTGCTTCAATTCAATGTTGCCGTATTAGCAGCGTTTGGATTGGATGATTTGGTTAAGTTGAAAAAAGAAAATATTCCTAAATGGTTTTGGGGTATTACGGGTGCAATTGGGTTATTTTTAATTGTGATGGTTTTGGGTGGTTCTGCTATTGAATCTGCAGTAAGAAGCAGTTTTGGTCCACCCAGGTTGCAAGATCCACGAGCGGCACAAACATTAAATAACATGCGCTGGGATTTATGGCAAAAAGATGCTTGGATGATGATTTTGTTCTCAGGATCTTTGATATCCCTAACGTGGCTTTGGATCAAACGAAAAATATCACAAACAATGTTACTTGCATCAGTTGTCACCTTAGCGGTAATTGACATCGGTATTGTAAATCATAAGATTATTCAGCCTTCCCGCGCCAGTGGCCGGGGATCCCAACTGATGTCAACGCGTGCTGTAGATCGCTTTTTTCAGGAGGATGAGATTATTAAATTTCTGAAACAAGATGATAGTAATTTTAGAATATATCCAATTGGTGGATTGTTCGGTGAAAGCCGTTTTGCTGCTTTTGGATTGGAATCAGTTGGTGGATACCATCCCGCTAAATTAAGAGATTATAACACTTTCCTATCTAAAACCGGGAATGCAGCTGCTTTACCAGTGTTAAGAATGATGAATGTAAAATATTTGGTAAGCCCTCAAAAAATAAATCATCCCGAACTTAAGTCTGTGATGACAGGAGAGATTAAATCATCTCGTGGGAATGTTCCTGTAGAAGTTCTTGAAGTATCGAATCCATTGGAACGTGCTTGGTTTGTAAGTAGGAGTGAAATTGTTTCTGAAGATGATATTTGGGGAAAGGTTATTCAATCAGACTTCAATCCGTTAAAAATTGCATTTGTAAATGAATCAATTAAAATTTCTTCCGATTCAAAAGGATTAATAACTAATTTCGAAAAAAGTGCTAATAGAATTGGCATTATGACTGAATCCACTGGAGATCAATTTTTAGTCTTAAGTGAAATACATTACCCTCTCCGGTGGAAAGCAACGATTGATGGGATTGAAGTTAAAACATATAAAGTAAATGGGATTTTACGTGGTGTTGAAGTACCTGCAGGGAGCCATACTGTCGAATTCAAATTTGATAAATCTTCCTTTAATAATGGATTAATTGTCTCTTTCGCATCTTTTGGATTAGCAATTGGGTTTATTGTATTCGGGTTTTTATTTAGAGAAAAGCATGGCTAATTACCGAAATAGTGGCAATATTAAAATTGGTCTTTTTTTTATTGGACTGATTTTAATTATTGGTTTGTTGGGATATTCGAATTCAATCGTTAATCGATTGCGGGATGATAATAGAGAAATTGTAAAACTTTATTCTGAAATTATAGCAAAGACAGTTAACGAAGATTCTGATACCAATCTAAATTTTGTTTTTGATGAAATAATTAAAAAAGTTCAATTTCCGGTTATTTATTCTGATGGGGAAAATAATCCAGTTTATTCACGAAATATTGGTAATGCCTTAAAGCCAAACCAATTGTTAAAACCAATGAATTCGATGGATCGCCAGAATGATCCCATTCCAATAACATTTAATGATCCCATATCGGGGATTGCAATTCCCTTAGGGTTTTTACATTACGGTGATTCAGACCTTATTCGTAAACTTCAATGGTTACCTTTTTTTGAGATTGGCGTTGTAGCTTTATTTATTTTCTTAGGATTTATGGGTTTCAACTCAATTCGAAAAAGCGAAAAACGTAATATTTGGGTAGGAATGGCTCGTGAGACTGCCCATCAACTGGGAACACCTGTTTCAGCGCTAATGGGTTGGGTTGATCGATTAAAGGCTCACCCTGAGGAGTCCTCCGCTGTAGTTGTAGAGATGGAATCGGATTTGGAACGGCTGAATCAAATTGGCAATCGGTTTAGTAAAATGGGTTCAGACGCACCACTCAAAAGTATATCTCTTAATAACTTAGTGAATAACCAAACCACTTATTTGAAGAAACGATTACCATCATTAGGGAAAGAAATTGAATTGATTCTTGAAACATCCGAGGATGTTTTAATTGATGGAAATGAATTGCTATTAGGATGGGCCATTGAAAATGTGATTCGAAATGGAATTGATTCAATCAAAGGAGAACAAGGAAGGGTCAATATTTTACTTTCTTCCGATGATAATTATGGACTCATTCAAATCCAGGATAATGGATTGGGGATACCCAAAAAAGATTGGAAAAATATATTCCGACCAGGGTTTAGCACGAAGAATAGAGGGTGGGGGCTTGGATTGTCATTGGTGAATCGCATAATTAATGAAATCCACGGTGGTGAAATTAAGGTGATTCAAAGTGAAGTTGGTAATGGAACAACTTTTGAAATTGGTCTAAAAAAGTCTGTTTAATCTTTATAATAATTTAATGATTCCTCGGTAATTTCCTGGCTCAAGATTAGGAGAAAAAATTGAATTTCATACAATTGTTTGCAGGTGGGCAAGGTGCCCAGGGTGGTGGACTTATTGCTTATTTACCATTTGTCCTCATATTAGGCATAATGTATTTCCTGATGATTCGTCCCCAAGCGAAACGTCAGAAAGAAAAACAAAAAATGTTAAGTGACCTAAAAAAGGGCGATCGCATCGTGACGATCGGTGGTATCCATGGCACAATTAGCGGCTTTAAATCAAAAGAAAAAACAGCTGTCATTCTTAAGGTGGATAAGAATACCAGTATGACAGTTAATAAATCGGCCATTGCTGGTTTTACTGATAAAGTTGAAAGTACTGAAACAGAAGCGATTGAGAGTTAGTCTTAGTGGCATTAATGGAAGTTATCCATTACGGAGATCCTATTCTCCGAAAAGTCTGTAAACCAGTAGAGGATTTTAGCTCTCTTTCCAATTTATTAGATGATATGTTCGATACCATGTATGAGGAAAGTGGTATCGGCCTTGCAGCCAATCAGGTTGGGATAGATATGAATCTATTCATCATTGATATTTCAGATATAGAAGAAGAAGGTGAAAATATTCATATTTTTGTCAATGGAAAAATTCTGGAAAGTTCAGGCGAATCCTGGTTTGAAGAAGGATGTCTTTCCATTCCAGATGTACGATTGGATGTAAAACGTCCGGAATTCATCAAATTCAAATATCAAGATGAGTCCGGCCAGGAACATATCGATGAAATCGATGGACTATTGGCTCGGGCAATTCAGCATGAGATTGATCATCTAAATGGTGTTTTTATTGTGGATCGTGTTACATCTACTGTTAAAATGGGTGTTGGAAAAGAATTAAAAATTATTGAAAAAGATGCAGTTTCCAAAGCCAAAGATCGAAAGGCTTTTGTTCTTTAACTTCTTCAAAACCCAGTTGATTTATTTCGAGAGGGGGTGTCTATGAGAATTATTTTTATGGGCAACCCGGTTATTGCCAACCCCATTTTAAAAGCACTCCATAAATCTCGCCATGATATAGTTGGTGTTGTGAGTAATGCTCCAAAGCCAATGGGGCGAGGGCGGATACTCCGTCATACGGCAATCGGCGAATTAGCTAATGAATTAAACCTAAATTATATTCCTGTGGAATCATTAAAAGACAATGAATTCCAGTTAAAATTAAAATCTTTAATTCCAGATGTTTTTGTTGTGGTTGCTTTTCGAATTTTACCCAATTCTATACTTGAAATACCAAAGGTTGGAGCGGTAAACCTTCATACATCACAACTCCCAAAATATAGGGGGGCGGCGCCAATTCAACATGCGTTATTGAATGGTGATTCAGAAACGGGTATTACAACTTTTTTAATTGAATCCAAGGTTGATACTGGCGCGATCCTGATGCAGAAAAAGATCAACATTGAAAATGAAGATAACTTTGGCTCTCTTTCAGAAAAAATGTCGGGTTTGGGTATAAAACTGGTAATGGAGACTTTGAATCAATTAGAAGAAGGGTCACATAATCCTATACAACAGGATAATGATTTAGCCTCACCTGCACCAAAGATTACCAAAGAAATGTGTGCTATAAATTGGAATGATCCAGTTGAGGAAATTCATAACATGGTTAGAGCATTTTCTCCATTCCCCGGCGCATTCACAACAATGAATGGGAAAAGGATGAAAATATTTAAATCTTTAATTTTGGATGATAAATATTGTGATGATGGTGGAAAAATTTCATTATTAGAAAAGAACAAGATGGCGGTTTCATGTGGTGATGGTTTATTAGAATTGATAGAAATTCAGTTAGAAGGAAAACGCAGAATGAGCATGGCTGATTGTTTAAAAGGATTGAATGTTAAAATTGGAGATCAGATCGGTAAATTATGAAAGATGCTAGATACCATGCATTTTGTATTCTGAAAGAATTTGATCGTTCCAATGATCGTTTAAAGTTCGTTCGAGATAAATATTATAAAAAGACCAAATTAGAACAAAATGATTTATCCCGAACTTTAGTGCTCACGAATGAGGTCGTTCGTTGGGAGGCGCGCTTGGATTATTGGATATCGTCATTCCTCAGCAAACCGATTAAAAAGCTTCATCCCTCCATCCATATTATTTTGAGACTTGGGTATTATGAAGCTGTTATGGATGATCAAATCCCGGCCCATGCGGCAGTTCATTCCTGGGTTGAATTGACTAAAAAAGAAATGGGTCGCAAGTTCAGTGGATTGGTTAATGCTGTAATGCGAAAAACCGAAAAAATTGATCCAAATCAAATGGGGAAAAAACAGTCTCAATCGCAATGGTATTCATATCCACAATGGATGTTTGAAAAGTGGAACAATCAAATTGGTAGGGAAAAGACGATTCAGCTTTGTGATTATTTTAATGAACCATCAAAAATAGATTTCAGATTGAACTGTAATCCAGAGTCTAAAGCTGAGATTATCAATCAAATAAATGAGTTGGGAATTGCCTTTGAGTCTAGTCCTGAATCAGAAAAATTTATCAGGGTGGAATCAGGATCGGGAAGTATGCTGAAAAGTGATTTATTCAAAAATGGAATCCTCAATGTGCAAGATCGCGCTTCCGGTGCTGTAGTAGAATTGTTAGATCCGCAATCGGGCGAAACCATTTTAGATGTTTGTGCTGCGCCGGGAACAAAATCAGGATATATCGTTGAACTCATGAATAATAAAGGCCAATTGTTCTCATCTGATATTAGCCAAAAACGAATTGAATTCGCTCGAGAAAGAGCAAAAGAATTGAAGATGCCAATTGAATGGAGTTTTAAGGATGCCACCATTGACGAATTCCCTATGGCCGACCGTATTTTAATTGATGCGCCTTGCACCGGGACAGGTGTATTGGGTAGGAGACCTGATATTCGCTGGCGTCGTGAAAAATATGATGTGGATTCCATGGCAGAAATTCAATCTGCTATTTTAAATCATATGGTACAGTTTTTAAAACCCGAAGGTGTAATGGTTTATGCTACTTGCTCCCTCGAACCGGAAGAGAATTGGAATGTGGTTGAGTCGTTCCTTAAATTGAATAACAATTTCTCTCTTGAATCGGGTGAATACTTCATTCCTAAAAATTGGCTGAATGACCATAGTTGTTTAGAAACTTTTCCGCCCAATGATTTGGTTGATGGAATGTTTGCCGCAAGGTTCCGAAAAATATGATCAATAAAATTATTCACTTCATACTCGCAATTGGTATAGTCTCCTTGGGATTAATACTCATATTTGATTGGTTTGTATTGCCATCATATATTCGCCAGGATGAATCAATAATTGTCATGAATGTAACGGGAAAATCTCTGACTAGATCAATCAAAGAATTAGATTCAGAAGGTTTTAAGGGAATTGTTTATGATACAGTTTATACATCAAAAGTTGAACCCCAAACTGTTATTGATCAATATCCACTGCCTGGAGAGAAGGTGAAACCAGGCCGAACGGTTCGATTGAAAATTTCGCGTCCAGAAAAAATGGTGCTAGTACCTAGTTTGGTGGGCCAATCACAAAGAAGTGCAGAAATTTCGCTGCAACAATTGGGACTACAAATAGACACAGTTTATACAGAGTATAACCCGGACTATCCGAAAGGAACAGTCGCTTGGCAATTCCCAAAATCAGGGGATCATATAAAAAAAGGACTCGGACTTCAAATAACCGTCAGCCAAGGATTGCCTCCCGATTTTTTCCAAGTACCCCAATTATTCGGTCTCAGTATGAAAAAAGCAAAAGAAGCCTTAACCCAATCTCGGTTAAAAGTGGGCAAAATTTCTTATCAGCAAAATGAAGATTTGGTCCCTTATACTGTTTTGGATCAATCCATAGCGCCGGGGACTGTATTAGATCAAGCCACAGGAGTTGATTTGATTGTAAGTATACTTGACCTTCAAGATATTTTTGATAAAATTAACAGTGAAAAATGATACCAATAAGCGAATACCTCAGAAAATTTATTCACCTGTTTAACTTGGCAATCCCCTTTGCCTATATTTATATTTTTCCTGAAAAATGGCTGTTTGTAAAAATACTCTCGGTCATAATGGTGTTATTTATTTTGGTGGATATTCTTCGTCACAGCGTTGGATGGATTCAATCTATTTTTAACAAATTATTTAGTGATATGCTTCGAAACCATGAACAAGAAGGGAAACTGACTGGTGCTACATGGGTGATTATTGGTGCAGTAATTTCTATAATGATTTTTGCTAAACCAGTAGCAATTATTGCCCTTATTTTTATGAGCCTTGGGGACACTGCTGCCGGGTTGATTGGTCAGCATTTTGGGAAACATAAAATTTGGGATAAATCTTGGGAAGGATTTTTTGGCGGATTATTGGTGTGTGTTATCATTGCCTTGAATTTTTCATCTCTACCTTTGTCCGTTTCATTGAGTGGTGCAATTGCAGCAATGATAATGGAAATAGCACCAATCCCACTTGATGATAACTTCAAGATGCCTCTTGGCGCCGGCGCAATCATGATGATGTTTTATACTCCTATCTAATGTCTTTTTTATTCCCGTCTATTTTATGGGGTCTCCTCGCGACTTCCCTGCCTTTATTAATCCATTTGATTAGTTTGAGGAATACCAAAACTGTAGATTTTTCTTCTATCCGACACATCCAAGAATTGACACATGATACTATTCGAAAATTAAAAATTCGCCAATGGATTTTAATTGCACTTAGAATGGGTTTAATCGCCGCATTGGTTCTCATGATTGCAGGCCCAATTCAGATGAGTGAATCTACATGGATACCCAGTGAAAAAGAATCCACTGCAGTTATTATAATTGATAATTCAGCCAGCATGGCAGTGACAGAGGATCGCACTTCTTATTTGGATCAGGTTAAATATGAACTACCGAATATTATTGCTGGTTTTGACGGTTTGGTGAACCTCCACGTTTATCAAACAACACCTGTTAGGCAATTATATAGCGGCATTCTTGAAAAAGGAATGAAGTTAAATACGGAGAATTGGGATATTACACAATCAGTTGGCCGAGATAAAATATGGTCAGTTGTTGATTCAATATTAAAATCTGTTGACGGTTCAGCCGTTAATCGGGAGTGCTTCATCCTAAGTGATTTCCCTAGCGCACCTCCAACTACTTTCAGTACAGAATATGTAGGCTGGCGTTTTTATTGTCTAGGGCAAAAACAGTTGGCCGATAATGTTTCGATAACAAATATTTCCGCTGCAAGCCAGATTAAACTCCCAAACCATTTATTAAAACTTAATACCAAGATTGAGAATATGGGGCCCATCGAAAAGCGTAATATTCCTGTTGAATTATATTTGAATAAAGAACGGGTGGGTCAAATTGTTTCTCATTTTCAACCAGGTCGAAGCAAAGATTTTTTATTTCAGGTTTACCCGGGGAAAAGTGGCATTATTCGTGGAAAATTAGAAATCCCTCGGGATGATTATTCCTTGGACGATCAACAAACTTTTGAGTTAACAATTCCTGAACAAATATCATGTAAAGTTATAGCCAATTCTCAAGATGATTTATTCGTATTGAAAACAGTTTTGGAATCAATAAGTGGGAAAGATCGATTCTTGGATATTGAACTAAAAGTTATGATATCAATTGATCGCATTTATTTAGATGAAACAGACGTTTTAATTTTACAAGATCCGAAACTACTAAGCGCTTCAGCAGTTGAATCAATAAAACGTTTTTTGAGCGAGGGAGGCAGTATCCTCTGGTTCTCAGGTGAAAATTATGCAAACCTAACACCCCTTATACAATCCAATTTGAAGCTGCCGGTTTTTATAGAGGAAGTAACCCTAGATGGTGATTCATATTTTTCGGTGGAAGTACAGGATCGTAACAATCCAATTTTACAAGAATTAAATTTGAGGGATGTGGAAACGGTTCTGCCTCAAGTTTTCAGATATAATAAGGTTGAGAAAAACAAACGTCATAAAATGATTCTAGCTTTAAATAATTCCGACCCATTTTTTCTTGAAATATCCCATTCCGGAAGCCAGATTTATTATTTTTCATCACCATTAGACTTAAGGTGGAATGACTTAAGCATGAAGGGCTTACTCATTCCTCTGATCCACCGGTTGCTAATTTTATCAGCTACAGATGAAATGAATACCGCATTGGTAGAGGTCGGCGAATCAAAGACTATTAAAATATCTAAAGATCTATTAAATAAAGAATGGTCCGTGGTTAATCCCTCAGGGGATAAGATATTGATTGTGCCCAACTACAATCAAGAATCTTTAGTGATAAATCAAATTAATGAATTAGGATCATATGAAGTTTTCGCAGATGATGATTTTTATACCGCTTTCTCGTCCAAGCTTTCACCCTTTGAAAAACCAAATCTAAGGGCAACTTCTAACGAAGTTATTTCTGTAATCGGCAAAAACAAAACAGTCTGGATTAATCCCGAATCGGATGTAAAAGAAGCCATCACAACTCGGCGCCATGGGCGCACATTATGGCGGCTATTCTTAATTCTTGCAATAATAATATTTATGGTGGAATCTTTTTTAAGCCGTCCAAGACCGGACGCCATGAAGAACCAATTATGATTGAGAATTCGGAAATAAAACCAAAAGAAAGGGCGCTTCTGGTTGGTGTTATTCATGGTGAGTTGGATATGGAAACGGTGGAAGAGCATCTTGAAGAATTGCATCTGTTGGCTGATACAGCCGGAGCAGAAGTTGTAGGGAATGTCACCCAGAAATTATCTCGAATAAATCCATCATTTTTTATCGGTACGGGGAAAGCGGAACAGATGATCAACCAAGCCAAAGAATTGGATGTTTCGCTTATAATTTTTGATGATGAACTGAGTCCGGGGCAAATGAAGAACTACAGTAAATTAACTGAGGAAATAAAGGTTATTGATCGTAGTGCCCTTATCCTTGATATTTTTAAACAGCATGCCCAGACCAAAGAGGCAAAAACACAGGTAGAGTTGGCTCAATTAGAATATATGTTACCCCGATTAACGCGGGCATGGACTCATCTTGAACGACAAATGGGTGGCATTGGTACGCGTGCCGGCGCCGGTGAAACACAGATCGAAGTGGATCGCCGCCTAATCCGAACGCGTATTTCTAAATTGAAGCGTGAACTGGAAAAGATAGGCAAAGAAAGAGATACCCAAAGTAAACGACGTGGAAATCAATTTAAGGTGGCTTTGGTTGGTTATACTAATGCCGGAAAATCAACATTAATGAAAGCTCTTTCCGGTGCAGATGTTTTTATCGAGGATCAGTTATTTGCCACACTGGATACCACCATTCGATCAGTAGAACTAGACAATGCCCATACCATTTTATTGAGCGATACAGTTGGGTTTGTTCGGAAACTACCTCATCATTTGGTGGCCAGTTTCAGAAGTACCTTAAAAGAAGTTATTAAAGCAGATTTAATCCTATTGGTTTTGGATTCATCCTCTAACCAAGTGACAGATCACCACAATACAATTATTGATGTATTAAAGGACTTGGGAGCCGAAAGGCGCCAAATGTTGATTGTACTCAATAAAATAGATTTAAAGAGTGCTGAAAAACAAATCAGTTATTTAAGGCGAAAATTCCCCAGTGGTATTTATGTTTCAGCTCTGAATAATCTACGTATTGATAAGTTAACTCAGAATATTTCTGAAATCATGGATGAGAATTATCAAATTGTTAATCTTAAATTTTCTTATCAGGAATCCAAAGAGCTTGCACAAGCCCAGGAAGGGGTAGATGTGTTGGAACGAAATTATGAAGATGACCATGTTCAATTAAAAATTAAGGGTTCGCGCTGGCGAATTAGCCAGATACAATCAAAATTGAAATAAATAAAAAACCCCGCATTAAGCGGGGTTTTTTATTTTCTTACTCCAGAATCGATTTCAGGATCCGTTTAACACGGTAGAGGCCTCTGTCCTCAGCAAACGTCCTTCACCCCGCACTATGCAGGGAAGGCCTGTTTTTTGACTTCAGAAGGTAATCTCAAGGATTTTTTATTGAAGATCCTGAAATTCAATATCTAAAGTAAGAAATCTTAAATAGCTACCGAAGTTTACGGGGTTTTATCGATTCGGTTCAATGAATCCTGAAATATTTATTATTCAGAAATCTGACCTTCAGAAGAAGCCACCGCCACCGCCACACTAGCATCACCGGTTACATTTGTAACCGTCCGCATCATATCTAAAATTCTATCTACACCCAAGATAAGGGCGATCCCTGCGCTGGGTACACCAATTGCTTCCAAGATGATTACCAACATAATAATGCCTGCGCCAGGAACAGCAGCAGTCCCGATTGAGGCCAATACAGCTGTTAGGACAATTGTCAATTGAGCGCCAATTGAAAGATCCATACCCAACGTTTGAGCGATAAAAACAGCAGCGACAGCTTGGTAAAGGGCAGTGCCATCCATATTAATTGTTGCGCCGAGCGGAAGAACAAAGGATGAGACTTCTTCTGGAACACCCAATTCATCTTCGCAACATTCCATTGTTACAGGTAAAGTGGCACCACTGGAACTGGTGGAAAATGCCAATAGTTGGGCGGGAGCAATCCCTTTGTAGAATTTTTTTAATGACATTTTTGAAAACATTTTAAGTACTGCCGTATAGGTAATCAGCATTTGAAGAATCAAACCAATTATCACTGCCAACATATAAAATCCTAGGGCACCCAGTAATTCTATCACATTATTGAGATTATCTCCGGCAACGGTGGTAATGGTATCGGCAATGAGTGCAAACACGCCAATGGGGGCCATAAGCATAATATTATCTACTAGTTTGATAACAAGTTCATTTATGCCTTCCATAAAATCCAAGACCGGTTTTGCTTTATCTTTGGGAATTTGAATTAGAGCGATGCCAAAAATGATTGCTACAAATACAACTTGAAGCATATTCCTGTTATTGGAAGCAGAACTAAAAAAATTACTGGGCACCATATCTACGATTGGTTGAAGTTTGCTACGGTCTTTTACTTGTTCTGCTGCATCCAATTTCCCTGATGCAGCCGTTTGATAAGTCTCTTGAAGTTTTACTTTCATATCTTCTGGAACTGTTTCACCCGGTTGTAAAATATTTACAGCAATCAGTCCAATAGTAACAGCGATGGCGGTGGTTGCAATGTAAATAGTGATTGTTTTGCCGCCTATTCGTGAAAGTTTTTTTAAGTCCGATAAAGAGGCAACACCTGTGATTAAAGACGACAAGACCAAAGGGACAGCAATCAATTTCAATAGATTTATAAATATTTTTCCAAAAGGAGCGATCCATTCGCTAGTGAATCCACCCCATCCCTGTGAAGCAGCGAGGACGCCAAAAATAAGTCCGAGGACTAGTCCAATAATAATTTTCCAGTGTAATTCTAGTTTCATGATTCCTCTAGTTAGTTTGTTTTAATTATGAATCTTTTGGGGATTCGCTGTCTTTTTTGATTTCAGTATATTTTTTAAAGTACGCATCTCCGGCCGATGAAAAAAAGCCCAATAGTTTATTTTTCTTACCGCCTTTTTCGTCAACTTTATTAATAACAGAATGGGTAGCCGTGTCCATTAAATCCTGAATATGGGCGAACAATTCACCAATCCGTCGTGATAGTGGTTTATTCATGAATGAACTTAAACGCCTGATCAATGTCAGTTGTGGGAATTTTACAGGCAAAATCCTGACATACGTAAAATGTTGTTTTATTGTTAATAGTCTCTTGAGTGCTAGTCCATTTGGCCAATGTTGAAAGTTGACGTTTTGTGTCATCAGTATTTTTAAACAGAAGTACTTTAGTCGGATTGTACTCTGATTTAACCCGGTTTAAGGCAGCAACCGTTACTGGGTCACTTCCCGATCCTACAATAACAATTTCTTTTGGGTGATTTGATTCAAATAAAAAGGCGGTAATCATGGATATAAATCCTGTTGGTGCTTGGTTAATCTCATTTGAAAATACTTTAAATGTTTTATCCGCCATTTCAGCCCATTTTACCTCTCCAGTGAGGCGTGTTAATTTGAGCAAATTCATAGTCGCAATTGAATTTCCGGATGGTATTGCCCCGTCGTAACCGGTCATGGCACGGACGATTAATTTTTCTGTTTTATTACTGCCAAGGTAAAACCCGCCACTAGATTCATTCCAAAATTCGTCCACCATTATTTCATTCAGTTGAACGGCTTTCTCAAGATAATGAACATTGAATGTTGCTTCATAGAGTTCCAGTAATCCCCAGACTAAAAAGGCGTAATCATCCAAGTGAGCATCCAAGCCTGATTTACCTTTGCGGTAACGTTTCTTCAGGCGCCCTTTATCGTCGGTAAGATTTTTAAAGATAAACTGGGCACTTTTTTCAGCTATTTCTATATATTGTTTTGATTGAAATGCCACACCAGCTTTAGTGAAGGCGGCTATCATGAGCCCATTCCAGTCCGTGAGAATTTTATCATCTTTGATTGGATGGATTCGTTTTTCCCGAGCATCAAAAAGTTTTTCACGAATTGTAGATATTTTCTCTGCTTCCATTGAATTTGAAATGGGCGCATTTAAATGAAAAATATTCTTACCTGTAAATTGGCCAGTTGCTTCATCTTTAAAATTCCCGGAAGAGTCTAAATTGTAAATCCGGTGGAGGAACATTGCATCTTCTTCTCCTAAAAGTGATTTCAATTCTTCCATTGTCCATAAATAAAACAGCCCTTCTTCGCCTTCACTATCTGCATCTTCGGCGGAATAAAACCCACCACGGACATCGGTCATATCTCGTTGGACATAAGTTAAGATTTCTTCGGTTGTATTTTTATAATCTTGATTCCCCGTTACTTGGAACGCTTCAGTATAAGCCATGGCGAGCATCGCTTGATCATAAAGCATTTTTTCAAAGTGGGGCACTAACCATTCTTTATCTGTGGAATAACGATGAAAGCCAAAACCAACATGGTCAAAAATTCCTCCGAGCCTCATTTCTTGTAGAGTCTTCTCAACCATTTCAAGAGATGCTTTATCACCAATCATATGATGGTAACGAAGTAAGTATATTAAATTGTGAGGTGAAGGGAATTTTGGTTGTGTCCCAAAACCACCATGAATTTTATCATAACGACTTTCAAATTGAGAAAAGGCTTCATTTAAAATTGATTCATTTAAAGCATCACCCAATTCTTTTTTATTAGATTTTTGTAGAAATTCATTGATTCGATTGGCAGATTGGACCAATTCATCATGTTTGTTTTTCCATGCATCGGCGATTGAAGGAAGTAGTTCCATCATTCCTGGCCGGCCAAAGCGACCATTCTTTGGAAAATATGTTCCCGCAAAAAAGGGCTCTTTTTCTGGCGTCATTATAATTGTAAGTGGCCAACCGCCGCGCCCTGTCATGGCTTGGCATACGGACATATAAACATGATCGATTTCAGGCAGTTCTTCCCGATCTACTTTGATTGAAATAAAATTCTCATTCATCAGTTGGGCTACTTGTTCATCCTCGAATGATTCATGCTCCATCACATGGCACCAGTGACAGGTAGAATATCCAATGGAAAGAAAGATGGGTCGATTTAATTCAGCCGCTTTTTGAAATGCCTCTTCACCCCAAGGATACCAATCCACGGGATTATTTTTATGCTGAAGTAAATATGGGCTGGACTCTTTTGCCAGTCGATTCACGGTTTGTTCCTTTTGATTCAATTTGGTGGATTTAGGTTGACTCCAAATGGTTGAAATCAGCCCAACAGAAATTACGATTGAAATTATTTGTTTCGATATCATTGCTATTTGTTGGAAAAAGATAGGGTTGAAATTAATTTCACAGCCTCAAGTTAACCAAGTGAGAACAAATTCATGATACATTTATCCGTAATTCTCCTTTACCTGTTTACTTTGATCGGTATTGGAATGTACAAAGCTAGTAAAATTAAAACGCAATCGGACTTTGCTGTTGCAGGTCGATCGTTACCCCCCTGGGTTCTTGTTGGCACCATGCTGGCCACTTGGATGGGGACAGGGTCAATCCTAGGTAATGCAGGAAAAACCTATGATACAGGGATGGCGGCACTAATACTTCCCATTGGAAGTATTTTGGGCATTATTATCCTAACGCAAATTGCAGGGAAAGTTCGTGCCTTCGAAAAATTCACAGTTCCAGAAATTTTGGGTGATCGTTTTGGTCCCGGTGCGCGGATGCTTTCTGTTGTTGCTCTGGTAATTGCATATATGGTTATTGTCAGTTACCAATTCAATGCGGGCGGTGCAGTCCTAAATACTGTCCTCATGGATGAGACTGGTCATTCGTTAATCAGTATTGAAACAGGAACAATCATTGCGGCCGTCTTTATTATCGCCTATACTATGTTGGCGGGACTTGTGAGTGTGGCCTATACCGATGTGGCAAATGGAATAATTATCATTATTTCGTTCTTATTTGCAATTCCAATTTTTCTTTCCCAAGCAGGTGGCTTTGCAGGAATGGCTGCTTCATTCGAAGCCATGGGTAAATCGGAGCATATGAATTTTTGGGGTGTTTATTCTAGTATGGATTTACTGAATTTTTGTTTACCTCCATTTCTTTTGATTATGGGTGACGCCAATATGTACCAACGCTTCTTCGCTAGTAAAAGTGCAGAAGGCGCCAAGTCTGCGACAAAAGTATTGATTATTGCTGTCCTTGCAGCTGAACTGATGATTATTTTTTCAGCATGGGTAGCTTCCAGTATGATTCCTGACGCTGAAGTAGGGAAGTACGTATTGATCTATGCATCTGCTAAGTTTTTACCCACATTTTTAGGCGCCATGATGATGACAACCATTGTGGGTATCATTATTTCAACAGCAGATAGTTTCTTACTGGTTCCGGCCACAACACTTATGCGGGATGTGTATCTCAATTATATAAATCCAAATGCGAATGAAAAGAAAATCGTATTTCTCAGCCGGATGCTGGTTCTTGCTTTAGGGATTGTTGCTTACATCGTTTCGTTGGGATTTGCAAAATCATCAGGGTTTTTCGAAAGGGCACTATATGCCTATACTATTTACGGTGCAGCCATTACGCCCAGTTTGGTGGCGGCATTATTCTGGAAGGGAGCCACGAAAGAAGGGGCAGTTGCATCTATATTAACTGGAACGATCACAACCCTATTATGGAAAGAAGCAGTATTTATTCAGAATATTATTCCGGCGAATATATATAATAACATGGATGAAGTTTTACCCGCAATCACCCTATCTGTGGTATCGCTGGTTGTGGTGAGTTTGGCGACGAAAAAAGACTAAGTACGGGTAATTAAAGGCGGATTATTCTTCAAAGGCGAAGATTGGTCCGGCTCGAGATCTCGCCGATAATATTCAAATGTTTGACCGGTTCCCTGCCAGTTTTCAATACGGTTGATAATCTTAATATCACCGGTGAAGCGTGAAGAAATTCCATTAATTACATGGCCGGTAATATGCTCGATTTCTTCTCTTTTTTTGGCCCAACTGAGAAAAACACGTTTTAACATTTTCGCATACCCGTTCCCTTTGTATTCTGACTGAATCACGAAGGCATAAGTATAAAGCGTATTCTCTTTGCCGAAATTTTCATCCATCCGAGCCCAGGGCTCGTTGCTCAAAGCCTCAAGGGGGACACCAATAATATACCCAATTATTTCTTCACGATAACGGGCGATAAAAGGAAGAGAACCGGATTTATTAAAATATTTTTGGATCGTTGTTTTGGTTAAAATCACTTTTTCACCATATTCTTTTTCAAGTGATTTTGATATTTCGATCAATTGAGGATAATCTATTTCTCCTGCGTATTCCAATAATTCGATCTGAAAAACACCGCTGGATGCAATAACGTGAGATTTGGATTTTTGGGAAAGTGAAATAGAAAGTTTATCCATGGGGGACTAATTTAGAGGAAGAATATCAATTCTTGTACAATCCTTTTTCAGGTTCAGGTAATAAGAAGGTAAATTCCGCACTTATGAAAACATTTAATTCACGACTTTCAGCTAAAATTAGGCAAAAGAAAAGCCATCTATGTGTTGGGTTGGACATGAATCCTGAGGGGTTAGGTTCTCCTGGAACTACTCTGGATGCATTGAAAGCGCATGCTTTTAAGGTGATTGATGCTACCCAAGATCTGGTGGCTGCCTTCAAACCGAACTTAGCATTTTTTGAACGATGGGGAAGTGCCGGATTTAAATGGCTAGAAGAAACCATGGATCATTTCGGCGATGATGCTATTATTATTGGGGATGCAAAGCGGGGTGATATTGGCAATACGGCCAAACAATATGCCCATAGTTTATTTAATCATTTTGGATTTGATGCTGTAACCTTAAGTCCATATATGGGTGTTGATTCCATCGCGCCGTTTACAGAAAATTCAGAAAAAGGTGTTTTTATTCTTTGCAGGACATCTAATCCATCGGCGGTTGATCTGCAAAACCTGCCGATTGGAGACGAACTATTATTTGATAAAACAGCCCAACTTGCCGTTGAATGGAATATGAATGATAATGTTGGATTGGTCGTTGGCGCAACAGCACCGGAAGAAATCAGCCGAATTAGAAATCATGCTCCAGAACTTCCATTTTTAATTCCCGGTATTGGTGCCCAAGGTGGTGATTTAGCCAATAGCATGATTGATGGAAATACAAATGGCGATGCAATAATCAATGTATCTAGAGGAATCAGTTTTGCTGGAGATTTGAGTGAAAAAGCAATTCGGAATGCGGCAAAGGATTATGTAAACAAAATGCGAGAATTAATGAATGAATAGTAAATATTATTTAGATATTTTTAGGAAAACCGGCGCTTTACTGGAGGGTCATTTCGTCCTCACCTCAGGGAGGCACAGTCCATCCTATTTTCAATGTGCCAAGGTGCTTCAATATCCTGAACATCTCAGTTTATTCTCTCAAAAAATTGCGAATCATTTTAGTGATTTCAATATTGATACAGTAATATCCCCGGCAGTAGGCGGTATTGTGATAGGAACTGATGTAGGTCGTGCAATGAGAAAACGCACCATTTTTGCCGAACGAGAAAATGGCGCAATGACCCTTCGCCGTGGATTTGAAATTGCTCCCGGTGAAAAAGTGTTGGTTGTAGAAGATGTGATTACAACAGGTGGGTCTGTAAAAGAAGTGATGGATGTGGTTGTGGCATCCGGCGGTGAAGTGGTTGGTATAGCCGTAATAGTGGATCGCAGCAATGGGGAAGTAGTATTGCACCGAAACCAATTCTCATTGGTGCCCATGGAAGTTTTAAGTTTTGAGGAAAATGAAATTCCGGAATCGCTGGCGGTAATACCAACTTCGAAACCGGGCAGCAGGAGTTTAAATAAGTGAAAAAAATAATCAGTTTAATATTCATTGGAGTTCTATTCATGAGTTGTGAAAAAGAAAAAGATGTAGCAGTAATATCCACGCAATTTGGTGATATGGTTGTGGAGTTTTCTCCAGAAGTGGCACCGATGCATGTAGATAATTTTAAGATTTTAGCCAAAGAAGGATACTTTGATGGAACCACATTCCATCGGATTATACCCGGATTTATGATCCAGGGTGGTGACCCAAATTCAAAAGATAACGATCGGATGAATGACGGCACTGGCGGACGGGCTGGAAAATTCTTCGGTATTGGTCGGGAAGATGACCCTAATTCGTGGTTGGTTCCTGGTGAATTCAACGAGAATCTCCATCTAAAAGGAACATTATCAATGGCACGTACTCGTGATCCTGATAGTGCGTCGAGCCAATTCTTTATTTGTCATGCTCCCCAACCAGGGTTGGATAGACAATATACCGTTTTTGGTCAAGTGATTTCAGGAATAGAAATCATTGACAAGATTGCAAGTGTAAATACACCTAAACGTGAAAATAGAATGTATCAAGGACCCGACGGCGATAATCCTTTTGAAAAAGTTGAAATGACCGTAAAGATCATGAAACGAAGTGAAGCAATAAAGGACTAAATGTCTCGGCCAAAAATAGGCCTTGCTTTAGGGGGCGGGGGTGCGAGAGGTGCGGCACATATTGGCGCCCTACAAGTACTGCATGAAAACAAAATTCCCATTCACCAAATTGCCGGAACAAGCTCCGGTTCGGTGGTAGGTGCCATGTATGCTGCCACCCTTGATCCTAGTTGGGTTGAGAACCGATTCCGGGAATTTATTATAAGTGATCAATTTAAGGCGTTAGGAACAGATCGACTTACCGGTAAACCTTTTTCATCAAATTCTGCTTTTAATCAAATTGCAAAAAAATTGAAGGATCAAGTGGTGTTGGCCATGTCATTGCATCGCAATTCGATTATTAAAAAAAGTCGCTTGAAGGATGCATTTGATTTTTTAATCCCTGTAAAATCTTTCGAAGAATTACAGATTCCTCTGAAAATAATAGCTACAGATTTAAATACATGTAAGCCTGTAATCTACAATTCGGGTGATTTGGTTGAGGCAGCCACCCGAAGTGGTTCGATCCCTGGATATATTGAACCCACAGAAGAGAATGACCAACTTATCGTGGATGGAGGAGCTAGCATGCCATTGCCCACAACTATTATCAGGAATGAAGTGGATATCCTTATTGGAATAGATATCCGCCGCCGAGGTGTGAAACCTTTGGAAGAAACAAACATATACGAAATCATGATGCGGTCAGATATGTCCACTTATCAAAACCTATTAAACCATTATTCTAAAGTAGCGGATGTTGTTATTAGCCCCGATGTGAAAGATTTCCAATGGTCAGAATTTGAAAAATTTGATTATTTTTTAAATGAAGGAATTCAATCTTGTGAAAATGCAATTTTGACAATTAGACGACAAATTTCCAAACAGAAAAGGATTAGTTTCCGTCTCAAACAATGGTTTGGTCACTAGAATTAATACACTTATTTTCGACTCTATTCGTGAGAATAAAATAGATAAATGAAAACATATTTAAAGACAGCAATCCTAATTGGCATTTTTTCTATTGCCAGCCTCTGGGCACAATTTGAAAGTCCTGTTACCTTATCGGTTAAGGTAGAGTCTACTGCTCGCGCCGGAGAGGTGGTTAACATTATTGTTACGGCAGAAATGGAAGCAGAATGGAAAATTTATGCCTTGCGAGACCAGGGAGAAGGTCCCATTGCATCCAAGGTGGTTGTCACCGGCAATGCAATTCAGGCTGCGGGTAAAGTTTTAGAAGAGGATCCTACTGAAAAATACGATGATGGATTCCTCACCAATACCCGAACCCATGAAGGTGGCGCAACATTTACTGCACCTGTTCGGTTAAAATCAAATTTGGCCCCAGGATCCTATGACGTTTCTGTAAATGTGTTATATCAGGTGTGTAATGCCTCCCTTTGTTATCCTCAGAAAGAAGAAGTTTTAACAACCACAATTACAGTTGAAGCTGGTGAAACAAGGGACGATAGGACCAAAATGTTAGCAGTAACTGCTATTGATGATTGGGGAAATATCAATTTGGATGCTGCAATCGAAGAAGGATTCTTTTCATTTATTTTATTAGCTTTTTCTATGGGGTTTTTGGCTTTATTAACGCCGTGTGTCTTTCCCATGATTCCAATAACAGTTTCATTCTTTACCCATCAAGGTGAAACCGGTAAAGGAAAGCCAATCGCAAATGCCCTTATTTATACCATCGGAATAATTGCAACATTTTCCATTCTCGGATTAATATTGGCCTTAACCCTTGGCGCTTCAGGAGCAAATCAACTTGCCGCTAATCCTTGGGTTAATATTTTCATTGCATCATTATTTATTTATTTTGCACTCTCCTTATTTGGAATGTATGAGATAGAACTTCCTCAAAAACTACGCCAATTTTCCCTGAACCAAGAAGGTCGTGGTGGCGTTATGGGGACCCTTTTCATGGCCGTCACATTTACATTAACAAGTTTTACTTGCACCGTCCAGTTTGTGGGATTGCTTCTGGTAGCCGCGTCTCAAGGTCAATGGTTTTGGCCCATGATAGGTATGGTTGTATTTAGTGCAGCTTTTGCATTACCATTTTTCTTTTTAGCATTGTTCCCCCAATATTTAGCAAAGATGCCCAAATCTGGTGGTTGGTTGAATTCGGTAAAAGTGGTTATGGGATTTCTGGAGTTGGCAGCGGCATTCAAATTTATATCCAACACAGATTTAGTATGGGGTTGGGGCTTTTTCTCACATAATGCAGTTTTGGCAGTGTGGGCCGTATTGATGCTCATGACAGGTATGTATCTTTTGGGTAAAATCCAATTACCCCATGATTCACCTATCTCATCCATCAGTGTGCCAAGGTTAATGCTCAGTGCCGCATTTTTGACTTTTGGATTATACCTTACATCGGGATTATTTGGCCAACGGATACATGGTATTATTTATGCTTATCTACCGCCTGTAGTAGAAGGGGAATCAGGCGCGGTGCGGACGAATGGCGCATCCATGGCAGAAGAATTTAATTGGTATCGAAATTTAGATGATGGATTGGCGGAAGCAAAAACAACAGGGAAACCGGTGTTTATTGATTTTACCGGGTATACTTGTACAAACTGTCGCTGGATGGAAGCCAACACATTTACAAAAACAGAAGTTAAACATCGTTTTGGTGAAATGATTTTGGTGCAACTTTACACGGATGGTGGACCCAATTATAGGGAAAACCAGCAATATGAAATCGATCGCTTTGGAACGGCGGCATTACCTTATTATGTCATATTAAGTCCTGATGATGAGGTGATTACAACATTCCCGGGAATGACCCGAGATTTGGATAATTTTTTGGATTTCCTCGATGAGGGATTAGCAGGGGAGTAAAATGTTAAAAATGAGAATTATATTAGTTATGACTGTTATGATAGCTATTGGTTGCAGTCAAAAAGAAAAAATGAAAGTGGCAACGCGTCCAACTGAAATCGTTCAAAAGATGATGAAAACGGACCCGTCAAAACGCCCGGATTATGCGATCCAAGCACCGGACTTTACATTACGAACCGTCCAGGGTGATTTATTCAAATTGAGTGAGAACCGAGGCAAAGTTATTTTGCTCAATTTCTGGGGAACGTGGTGTGGCCCCTGCCGAAGGGAAATCCCTGATTTTAATAAACTCTATTCCAAACATAAAAAAGATGGGTTAGAAATTGTAGGTATATCAATCACTTCCGGATCAGCAGAAAATATTTTGGATTTCATGAATGAATGGGGAATGAAATACACCGTTCTCACGGATATCAATGATAACGAAACCCAAAAGGTTACAGCAATTTTTGGCCGAGCCATTGGCCAGCCCATTACAGGAATACCCACAACGCTTATCATTGACAGAGATGGATATATCGTAAAGGGATACGTCGGTCCTCGTTCCGAAGAAACTTTCTACGAAGATTTAAAGCCTTTTCTTTCATCCTGACAACTATTGGATACTTTAAGTGTCTATCTTTTCTGAATCGACATAAAACAAATCAAATTGGTAGAAATTAATTCTACCATAAAAAATCAGGAATAGATAATGAAAGCCCTCGCCTTTGGTTTACTATTTAACCTAACATCACTAATTGCCGGGGAATACTGGCAGCAGTTTGTCCATTATAAAATGGATGTAAAACTGGATACTGCCGCTCACACAATTAGTGGGCATTCAACCCTTAAGTACATTAATAATTCCCCCGATTCATTGGATAGAATTTATCTCAATTTATATGCCAATGCCTTCCAGGAGGGGACGGTGAAATATCGCGAATATATGGCCAAACTCGGTCGTGCCAGCCGAATGGCTAAATTTATGAAGGGGATGGATAAATATTTTAGCAATTATGATATTAGCAATTTTTCTATAGCGAATAAGAAGGCTTCCCTTTCCGATACATTCAAAATTGACGATACAATTTTATCTTCTCAACTTTCTCAATCCCTTGCTCCAGGGGATTCATTAACCATTGAATTGGATTGGACCCATCATGTAGGTGAATTCTCCGAACGTGCCGGAAGAGTGGGTGATCAATACAATTTTGCCCATTGGTATCCCAAAATGGTGGTGTATGATGAGAATGGTTGGTTTGATGAACCTTTCCATGCAGAGGGAGAATTTTATGGTGAATTCGGTACTTTTGATGTAACCATGGATGTGCCCAAAGGATATATCATCGGCGCCACGGGAGAAGTGGTAAAAGGCGATCCAGGATGGGAAGAAGTACGTGTTGACACAAGCGAAAAATTTGTTGATTGGTTGAAAGAATTTAAAAAGAATCGGGCCGAATATGATTCTACGGAAAGACGTATTGTATCTTTTCATGCGGAAAAGGTCCATGACTTTGCCTGGGTAACCACACCCAATTTTTTGTACGAAAGTGGCGATTGGAACGGGGTAGATGTACATGTTTTATTTAACCAGAAGAATGGAAAAAAGTGGACCAAAAAAGTTGTAGCAAGAACTGAAAGAGCTATAGAGTGGCTTAGTACAAAATTCGGCATGTATTCGTATCCACAGGTGACAAATACAGATCGTCTCGCTGGGGGCGGTATGGAATATCCCATGTTGGTCATGGATGGGAGCGAATCAGAAGGATTGATTCTCCACGAAGTGGGACACATTTGGTTTTACGGTATCCTTGCCAACAATGAAGTCCGTGAATCGTGGATGGATGAAGGATTCACTTCATTCCAAACGCGTTGGTATATGATGGACCGTTATGGCGATCATGGTTTCGATCTTGAGGGAAGTAAGCGCTATAAGGATTGGCAGAAGAAACATTGGCGTTATAATAGTAGCCTGGGGAATTCCCAATGGGGGATGATCGGTTTTATGTCCAGCGGTCAGGATGAACCTATTAGTCGCTCCACGTATATGTTTAAAGGAAGTCGAGCTGCCGGTGCCAATGCCTATACAAAGCCATCCCTTATGCTAGATGAATTGAAATATATTTTGGGCGAAGAAACCTTTACCGAAGGAATGCAGGAATATTTCCGTCGCTGGAATTTGAAACATACCAATGAAAAACGATTCGTTGATGCCATGGAAGATGTGAACGGTCAGGATTTGGATTGGTTCTTCCGACCATGGCTCCATGATACACGCTTGCTGGATTATGGTATTAAAGGGTGGGAAAAGAAGAAAAAATCGGATGGTACTTGGGATGTAACACTGAACATTGTTCGCAATGGAAAACGGGATATGCCCCAATTGGTGGAAACAAAATTGAAAGATAACTCCACCCATCGTATTTGGTGGACAAACCATAAGTTTCGCACAAGTGATTCATTTAACTATAATGTTCCCAGTGAGCCAAAATCGGCTACGTTGGACCCCGATGCCCAAACAATGGATATCGATTTCAGAAATAATTCTACCGGGAAAATGCCGGCAGAAAAAATATTTTATCGCCCGGGGATGCGTTTTACTCCAAGGAATAGGGTTGTTAAACAATGGCATCCAACCATCCATAGTCTTGATAGGGATGGAGCTATGCCTGGACTTCGTTTGCGGAAATCCTACGGGTTGTTAGAAAGTGTTACCACAGATATTAATTTGGGGACTGAAACAGGTAAGGTATTTTGGAAAATTTCCGGTTGGAATCGAAACTTGTTTAAAGGGATGGACAAAAATTACTTCCACTTTTATAATCTCGGTGGTGTAAATGGATTTGGAATGAACTCCGAAAAAAGGCTCAATGTTACCAATCCGGTCTATGGTATTAAAAGTGTTGAATCAGGTTTTTATGTAACCAATGCGGTGGATACGAGCAGGACTAATCTATATGATTTAGGGAGAACAGTTGTTTTCTTCACCAAACTCAATGCATACTTAGGGCCTATTTCTAACCAGATTGTTTTTGACTTTGCGCCAGGAGGAATTTCCGATTGGTCCTTTAGTCGATTAACCATTACAGAATCTTTTGACCAAAGTTTTGGATTATTTGGGGCACGGTTTAGAGGGATATATGGAAAAATTTGGGCCGATGAAAAAGGCGTCCCGGGTCAGGAAAGATATACGGTAGAAGGTGCCGGTTCAGGTAGTTTATATGAAAAACCTTATCTTCGGGATAAATCCAGTTTTTATGGCGATACGGACTTAAGAAATAAATACCATTTGGCCGGTGATGCGAACCTTCGCGCATTTGGAAATCAAGAGTTTGTAGGCACTGAAAACGTATTTACAACTACGTTCGAAGGCTATTTAAGCAAAACGCTATTAGGAATTAAATTTGAATTGGCGGCATTCCTGGATGCCGGGATACTTAAGGGGTCAAAGTTAGTTGTGGGGGATAAGGGATTTAGCAGTACCTCCCTCGTAGATTATGGCTTGGGAATTCGAATCTCTAAAACAGTTTTAGGTCAACCCTTATACTTACGGATTGATAAACCAATGAAGGCTACCATTGATGGACAATCAATCAAAAATATGAATAATTGGGTATTCAGTTTCCAAAAGAGTATTTAATATGGAACCTTCAACAATTGTTTGCATTCAAATGGGCATTAATATGCAAAAGGAAATAATGAAAAAAATAATCTTAATGATAATTCTGGTGGGAATGATTTCCGCCCAGAATTCTATTCTAAAACAATTCAGCGATCAATTTGCGGATATTGCTGAAAAAGCCAATCCTGCCGTTGTTACAATCCTGACAGAACGTAAAATTGACATGAGTCAATTTCACCAAAGCATGCCCAGGGATAATGACTTTTTTCGATTTTTTGCACCAAAAATGCCACAGCAAAAAGAGTTCAAATCTACGGCTCTTGGTTCAGGCGTTATTATAAATGCTCGTAAGGGGTATATTATTACCAATAACCATGTGGTGGAAGATATGGATGAGATTACCGTTCGTCTTTTGGATAAAACTGAATATAAAGCATCCATTGTGGGCAGAGATCCTAAATCCGATTTGGCTGTACTAAAGATTGATGCACGAGGATTAAGTGAAGTTGATTTTGGCGATTCTGATGCACTCCGTGTTGGCGAATGGGTGATTGCAGTCGGTAGCCCATTTTCTGCCAATTTGAGCCATACAGTTACAGCGGGAATTGTTTCTGCCAAAGGTCGGGGAAATATAATCGCTGGTGATGTGTATGAAGATTTTATCCAAACTGATGCAGCTATTAATCCTGGGAACAGTGGTGGCGCATTATTGAATTCCTCTGGGGATTTGATTGGAATAAATACAGCAATTATTACCGGTGGATTTGACCGTGGGAATAAAGGTGTTGGTTTTGCTATTCCATCGAATATGGTTAAACGCGTCATGTCTGACTTGATCGACCATGGTAAAGTATTGCGTTCTTGGATTGGCGTTTCAATCCAGCCGATTGATGAAACTACAGCACAGGCCATGGATTTGAAAACGCGGAAAGGTGCTTTGGTTGCCGATGTGGTAGCGGATGGTCCAGCAGAAAAAGCAGGTGTAGAAACTGGTGATGTGATTATTGAATTCAATAATGTTAAAGTGAATAATGTGGATCATCTTCGGAATACAGTTTCAGCGTCAAAACCCAATAAAAAATATAATTTAATCGTATTTCGCAATGGAAGAAAAAAGACGCTTAAAGTCTCCTTAGAAGAAATGCCCGGCGATGATGTACTTGCTGCAACGAGTCGACCGATCCAAACAAATGAATTGGGTATTCAGGTTTCATCCTTGACGCAATCGCTTTTAAGAGAACATAATATTGGCACCAGAGAAGAAGGTGTCGTTGTTACCAATGTTTTTCCTGGGGGTGTGGCAGAAGATGCAGGAATTCGAGTAGGTGATTTAATTACCAGAGTGGGAACAAAAAAATGTGATTCGCCCCAAGGATTTGCGGCGCTTATTAAAGAGACACAGAAAAAGAATATGGTTATGCTGCACCTAAAACGCGGTGGAGTAGCGCGATATTTGACCCTTGAATTAGAAGACTGATTTCAAAAGTGCCACAATCATCCTTGGTCGTGGATTGAGCGCGAAAAAGATTTATCCAGCGATTCAAAGATTAAAAAGATTCTTGCGACAAATTTCGCGGTAAAATATTTTATCCAAAAAAGGGAAATGGAAACATTGCCCTTTTTTTATTATCTATTCCCCTTTGTTTGCGGATGGTGAAAAGATTAATTTTCGCACCCCAAAAATGGGTAATAAAACTAAATAATGATTCAACGCGTCAATCCACAAGCAGACTTCATTGCCATTGAGCATAAAATTCTCGATTTCTGGAAAGAAAATGATATTTTTCAGAAACGTCGGGATGCGAATTCGGGCAAGCCTAAATGGTCTTTTATCGATGGCCCTATTACAGCGAACAATCCCATGGGTGTTCACCATGCCTGGGGACGTACCCTTAAAGATGTTTTTAATCGATATAAGGCTATGGATGGTCATGAGCTTCGTTACCAACAAGGGTTTGATTGCCAGGGTTTATGGGTTGAAATTGAAGTTGAAAAAGAATTGGGTTTTAAATCCAAAAGAGAAGTAGAAGAATTTGGAATTGAAAAATTTGTCAAAATGTGCAAAGAACGTGTAGACAAATTTTCTGCTGTACAAACGGAACAATCTAAACGTCTTGGTTACTGGATGGATTGGGATAATTCTTACTACACCATGTCAGATGAAAACAACTATACCATCTGGGGTTTCTTAAAAAAATTATTTGAAGATGGTAAAATTTATCGCGGTTCTGATGTGGTTCCTTGGTCCGGAAGATCAGGGACCTCTTATTCGCAAATGGAGATTATAGAAGGCCGAAAATTGGTTGCCCACAAGGCAGTCTTCGTCCGCTTTCCGTTGCGAGAAAAAGACAATGAATATTTATTAGTCTGGACGACAACGCCATGGACGCTCACCTCCAACGTTATTGCTGGTATAAATGGAAATTTGGATTATGTGAAACTCAAAGCCAAAGACGGAGCCATTTATTATTTTGCCCAAGAAAACCTAGAGTTCAAGCGCCTCGAAAAGCAATTCAAAGAAAAGAAACAGTGGCTTGAAGGAGTTCCCAAATTAAAGACCATCGCCCAGATATTTAAAGAACATGGCGGTTATGAAGTCATAGGGACGATAAAAGGTTCTGACATGGTTGGCTGGACTTATGATGGCCCTTATGACGACTTTGACGCTCAATCGGAAGCGGGTGGTTACCCTTATGTGGTTGATGAGTTGGAAGCCGCAGGTGCCACGGGAAAATCCCAACATCAAGTGATTGATCCCGGCAAAGACAATATGGGGAATGATATTGTTGTGGGTGGTGAAGGTACCGGCATTGTTCACATGGCACCCGGATGTGGTGATATCGATAATAAAATCGGTAAAAAGCTGGGTATGGTGAGTATTGCGCCATTGGATGAAGAATCAAAATTTACCGATAAATTTGGCTGGCTGTCTGGCAAAAGCGCTACGGACAAAGAAACGGTTCAAGCTATAATTGACGATTTGAAAGAACGCAAATTTTTGATTCATGTAGAAGATTATCCCCATGTATATCCCCATTGCTGGCGCTCAGGCGATGAGTTGGTTTTTCGATTGGTGGATGAATGGTATATCAATATGGACTGGCGGGACAAAATAAAAAAAGTGGTGGATGAGATTAACTGGATTCCAAAATGGGGCGGAGACCGAGAACACGAATGGCTCGATAACATGGGCGATTGGATGATTTCCAAAAAACGGTTTTGGGGATTAGCTTTACCCGTTTGGACATTTGAAGATGACTCCTATTATGTAGTGGGTTCCAAGGAAGAATTAAAAGAATTAGCCGTTGATGGCTGGGATGAATTCGAAGGTAACAGTCCCCATCGTCCGTGGATTGACAAAGTTAAAATAAAGCATCCTGAAAGTGGACTTATTGGTACACGAATCCTCGATGTGGGCAATCCCTGGCTGGATGCGGGAATTGTTCCCTTTTCAACACTGGGTTATAATAATAATAGAGAATATTGGAAAGAGTGGTTCCCCGGGGATTTTGTCACTGAATCCTTACCGGGTCAGTTCCGCAATTGGTTCTATTCTTTATTGGCCATGTCAGCTATGTTAGAAGAAAAAGCACCATTCAAGAATTTATTAGGACATGCCTTGGTTAAGGCGGAAGACGGTCGGGATATGCATAAATCCTGGGGCAATGCGATTTGGTTTGATGATGCTGCAGAAAAGATGGGTGTGGATGTGATGCGCTGGATGTATGCCGCTCAGAATCCTGAACATAATTTATTATTTGGTTATCATCATGGTGATGATGTGCGAAAGAAATTAATCCAATTATGGAATTCCTATTCATTCTTCGCCACCTACGCTTCTGTTGATGGATTTGATCCCACAAAAGCAAATCTCACCAACGCAGATCTCAACCTTATGGATAAATGGGTTTTATCCAAACTTCATTCTTTTATTCGCGATTCGCGTTTAGCACTGGATGGATTTCGAACGGACCAGTTAATGAAAAAGTTTGACCTTTTTCTGGAAGAATTATCCAATTGGTATATCCGTAGAAACCGCCGCCGCTTTTGGAAAAGCGAGGATGATGGTGATAAACAGGCTGCCTATACAGTTCTGTATGAAGTTCTAACAACGGTGATCAAAATATTGGCCCCAATTTTACCATTCGTATCTGAAGATATTTATCAAAACTTGGTGCGAAACATGGATAAATCGGCGCCGGAAAGTGTTCACTTGTGTGATTATCCAAATGCTGACGAAAGTAAAATAGATACGGGTCTTATGGATAATGTTGATGCCTTGCGCCGGGTGGTTGAACTTGGCCGATCTGCTAGAAATAAGGGTAATCTAAAAATTCGACAACCATTGGCGAAACTTTATTTCACGGTGAAAAATGATGCAGTAGCTGATTTTATTTTTGGTCAACAAAATGTGGTTTTGGATGAATTGAATGTAAAAGCACTCTACCGGTCAGAATCAGAATCTGAGTTGATTAAGTATAACGTAAAACCGAATTTGCCTTTACTAGGTCAAAAGTTTGGGAAAGAATTACCGGCCATCCGAAATCATTTGAAGGATGCCGATGCCGATGAGGTCTTGGCAGAGATTCGGTCTAATAAAAATTATATGATGAATTTAAATGGCGAATCTATTTCAATCGGACGGGACGACCTTTTGATTCAACCAGAATCTGTCGACGGATATACCTCATCGGGAGACGATAATGTAACGGTTGGATTAACTACAAAACTGACGGTTGAATTGATAAAAGAAGGTATCGTAAGGGATGTAATTAGGCAGGTGCAAAACATGAGAAAAAATGCTAAATTTGCCGTCGAAGATCGTATCAAAATTTATGGAAATCCCAAAGGGTCAGTTGGAGAAGCATTGAAATCCTTTGAAGAGTTTTTCAAAAATGAAGTGTTAGCTGTTGAATTGATTGATGAAGAAAATTCCGGTGAATATAGTGAAAGTTTTCAAATCGGAGATCAACAAGTAACATTCGGACTAACGCGTACAAATATTTAAAAGGAAAAGAGAATTGGCTAAAAAATATACTAAAGTAAAACTCGAAAAGTTTAGAAAAGACATTGAAGAAAAGATGGATTTGGTCTCGGAAGATGTTGAAACCATTCGTGAAGGCCTTGGGACTGCCTCAAATAAACAGGGCGGTGTAACACCCGATTCCATATATAGCGTGCACATGGCCGATGCAGGTACCGACTCCCATGAACAAGAAAAAAACTTTATGTTAATGAATCGTGGGAGTGATCATTTCAAAAACCTGGAAATTGCCCTTGAGCGTATAAAAGACGGCACATTTGGTGTTTGTAAATTATGTGATGAATTGATTCCAGAAGAACGAATGGAAGCAGTGCCAAACGCCACGAAGTGCGTTAGCTGTAAAGAAAAAGAAAAGCTCGGTATTTAATGAGAATATTGTTTGTGACTGCCATAATGGTGCTCGCAGACCAAGCCTCAAAGGCAATCGTACGGAAAACGATGTCTTTATATGAATCAATTCCGGTAATACCAGAATTCTTTCATTTTACCTATGTTACCAATGATGGTATGGCCTTTGGTATAAATTTCCCTTTTGGTATTTATATTTTCTCGACCATTTCAATTATTTTTACATGTTTTCTTTTTTGGTACTTGTGGACGATCCAAGAACACGGCATTGTCATTCGTACTGGAATTGCATTAATTCTGGCCGGCGCTATTGGCAATTTGATCGACCGTGTCCTTCTTGGAGAAGTTGTAGATTTCCTTGATTTTATGATTGGAAATTTTCACTGGTATGTATTCAATATAGCCGATTCTTGCGTAACAGTTGGAATGGGTTTTGTTTTATATGATTCTTTGATTCTGGAACGAAAGCAAACTTCCTCCATCGGTTGAGCAAAAAAATCCTCTCTGCGTCAGGCGGTGAAAATACCCGCCTTGATATTTACCTTACTTTAATTCTCCCCGATCTAAGTCGGACTCAAATCCAAAATATGATTCGAGACGGATTGGTATTGGTGAATGATCAACCATCTAAATCGGGATTAAAATTGGATGGGAGCGAGTCGATTGAATATTCGCTTCCTGAAAAAGAACCTGAACTAAACTATATTGAACCGGAAGAAATTCCTTTGGATATTCTATTTGAAGATGAGGATATCATCGCCATCAACAAACCGGCGGGTATGGTGGTTCATCCCGGCGTTGGAAATAAATCCGGCACCTTGGTAAATGCACTGGCATTTCATTTTGATAATTTATCGGATATTAATGGAAACCTCCGTCCGGGGATTGTTCACCGCCTTGATGAGTATACTACTGGTGTAATTTTAGTAGCAAAGCATAATAAGGCACATGCGCACTTGGCTTCTCAGTTTGAAAACAGGAGCGTTCAAAAAGAATATGTGGGCGTTACATGGGGACATTGGAAGGATTCAGAAGGCTCGATTGACGGTGCAATAAAACGAAAACGCAGCGATCCAACTACTTACCAAATTGATGAATCGGGAAGGCAGGCTTTGACCCACTACAAAACAGTTAATCAGGGGTCAATTTTGAGTGAAGTAAAATTTTTCCCAAAAACTGGACGGACTCATCAAATACGCGTACATTCTGCCAGTATGAATCATCCAATATTCGGAGATGAAAAATATGGGGGCAGTTTAAGTAAAGCCAAAGGATTTATTCCTGAGGTCACAAGTACGCTCCGTCAATTATTCAAGGGGATTAACCGTCATGCCCTCCATGCGCGAAAAATATCTTTTCAGCATCCTTCCTCTGGTGAAAGTATTCAAATTGAAGCGTCGATTCCAGATGATATAAAAACACTTATTCAAGGATTCGATTTGATCCATGGATAATTTTGACATGATATTAGATGATTTTTACTCCTACCTGGAAAAAGAACGAGGATGCTCATCCCACACACTGCGTGCCTACAAAAATGATTTGAATCGGTTCACATTATTTCTTACCAATAAAATTGAAAACATATCCGGACTTCAAGATGTGGATCGCCATACCATAAGGGAATTTTTAGGATTTGAATTCGATGCACAATTATCAAGTAAAACAGTCGCGCGACGGTTGGCTTCCATCAAATCATTTTTTAAATATTTAATGCGATCAGAGCAGATTGAAAATAATCCAGCCATCCATGTAAAATCACCAAAGATTCCCCAGTCATTACCCAATTTTATTGATGAAAAAGTAATCGATGCCTTAATGGAAAGTCCTGATGATAATACGGCCATGGGGATGAGGGATCGTGCCATTTTAGAATTATTCTACAGTACAGGTATTCGGTTAAGTGAATTAATAGCACTGAATATTGGTTCTGTGGACGCGGTTCGACAATTGATAAAAGTTCATGGAAAAGGGGATAAAGAACGGTTGATTCCCTTTGGAAACAGAGCGAAATTTTGGTTAGAAAATTATCTGAAAAATCGAGCCTTGTCATTCAGTTCTACACCTCAAAAAATACCATTGTTTGTAAACGCTAAAGAAAAACGCGTTCCAACTAGTACAGTCCAAAGAAGAATTCGCAACTACATAAAATTTGTAGCAGAAGGGAAACGGTTAGGACCACATATTTTGCGTCATTCTTTCGCGACTCATATGATGGATAAAGGTGCAGATATTCGCGCGGTAAAGGATTTGTTGGGACATAGTAGCTTATCCTCAACGCAGGTATATACACATATACAGCCTGAAAAAATGAAAAAAATATATAGTCAAGCCCACCCCCACGGTAGCAAATAGGAGAGCATATGCTTGTCGATGGAAAAGATTTAGGACTCGATTCGCTTGGATTAACCGGAGTGAAAGATGTTCATCGAAACTTATCTGTAGATAAATTAATTGAAGAAACAGTACTCAATGGTGAGGGCGTAATTGGCCCCCGTGGAGCCACTATGGTAGATACAGGTAAATACACCGGCCGTTCCCCCAAGGATAAATACATCGTTGATGAACCATCATCCACGGATAATCTGTGGTGGGGTCCTGTCAATAGAAAAATTGATGAAGCCATCTTTGACGAACTCTATGAAAAAGTGGTCGATTACTATAATACAGATGATTCGAAAACCTACCTATTTGACGGTTTTGCCGGTTTTGATCCCAAATATAGTATCAATGTTCGCATAATCGCAAAACGGGCATGGCAGGCACATTTTGTCCATAATATGTTTATTCGTCCTGACGAGAAACAATTGGAGGGTTTTTCCCCAGATTTCACCATTATCAATGCCTCCAGCGTATTTAATGAAGAATTTGAAAAGCATGGGATGAATTCAGAAACATTTATCATTTTTCATATGGAAAAACGTATCGCTATTATTGGTGGGACTGAATATGGCGGGGAAATGAAAAAGGGTATTTTTTCAGTTCTTCATTATATACTGCCGTTGCAAGGTGTTTTATCCATGCATTGCTCAGCCAACGTAGATGAGGATGGTAGCAATGCAGCAATTTTCTTTGGTTTGAGCGGTACGGGAAAAACCACCTTATCAACCGATCCTAAACGACCTTTGATTGGGGATGATGAACATGGATGGTCCGATGATGGTATTTTTAACTTTGAAGGTGGTTGTTACGCCAAAACGATTAACTTAAATCCTGAGAATGAACCGGATATTTATAATGCCATCCGTCATGGCGCTTTGCTGGAGAATGTGGTTTATGATGAAAATACCCTTGAAGTAGATTATAACGATGGGTCAAAGACGGAAAATACGCGTGTATCTTATCCGCTGAATTTTATAGATAATTCGATTTATAGCAAAGGCGAACCGGCTGTGGCAGGTCATCCAGATACGATTATTTTTCTTACCTGTGATGCTTATGGTGTACTGCCGCCGGTGGCGAAATTATCCCCGGAACAAGCGATGTATCATTTCATCAGTGGCTATACAGCCAAAGTGGCTGGGACAGAAAGAGGTATTACTGAACCTACTGCCACATTCTCTCCCTGCTTTGGTGGACCATTTTTAACATTGCATCCTTTAAAATATGCAGAACTTTTGCGTGATAAAATGAATCAGCATAATGCACCTGCTTACTTGGTGAATACCGGTTGGGTGGGAGCTAATGCCAAATCAGGGGCCAAGCGGATATCCCTTCCTGTTACAAGACAGATAATTCACGCTATCCTTGATGGAAGTGTCAATGATAGTAACTTTGAGATTGATCCATATTTCGGTATTATGGTACCACAGAGTTTGAGAGATGTTGATCCGGAATTACTAATCCCAGCAAAAATATGGAAAGACCAGGACGAATATCGCGAAACAGCCATAGCCTTGGTGGAAAAATTTCAGAAAAATTTTGAACAGTATGATATTAGAGATTCTGAAGTTCGAAACGCAGGACCATCTTTAGATTAATAAAAGAAAGGGAAGATTATGAATATTGAATTTACAGCACGCCATTTTAATGCTCCTGACGAATTAAGGGAACATGCCGAAATGCAAGTGGAGCGGTTCAAAAAGCATTTTGAACGCATTAACAATTGCTATATCGTTCTCACTCATGAAAACAGCATATTTACCACTGAAATAAATCTTCATATACCTCAACATGATTTATTTGCGAAATCATCATCTAATAATGGTTTTCAATCCATTGATGATTGTATCGAAAAAATAGATATTCAGATTGCAAAAATTGTTGATCGGTGGAAAAAACATCGGTAAGAATCTTTTTACTATATAAACTAATTTATTTTCTCGACACTTTGGAGTCTATTGGGAAGAGCACGTAATTTCTAGACTCCCTGTAAAAGAATTATTAAGGAATTCATTAATGAGCAAATTTGTATTTACATCTGAATCTGTTTCAGAAGGTCATCCCGATAAGGTCTGTGATGCCATTTCTGACGCAATTTTAGATAATTTATTGGCCCAAGATCCAGATTCACGTGTCGCTTGTGAAACATTGGCTACAACGGGAACTGTCGTTGTTTCTGGTGAAGTAACATCCAAAGGTTTTGTGGATGTTGAACGAGTTGTAAAAGATACTTTGGGCGAAATTGGATATACCGATAAAGCATATGGCATGGATAATGAAACTGTAAAAGTATTATCCATGTTGGATAAACAAAGTCCAGAAATTTCACAAGGTGTGGATGAAGGATCTGGTCTTCATGATGAACAAGGTGCCGGTGATCAAGGTCTTATGTTTGGATTTGCATGTACAGAAACAAAAGAACTTATGCCATTACCTATTCACTTGTCCCATCGATTGGTAGAACGGATGGCCATTTTACGTAAAGATGGTACAATTCCATGGTTGAGACCGGATAGTAAATCTCAAGTATCTGTAGCCTATAAAGATGGTAAACCCGTTTCAATTACCAATGTAGTTGTGGCGACGCAACATGACGATATGATGGATCAATTTGGTACAGAATCAGCCGAGCATGATTTTGTAGAAACAGAAATGATTTCAAAAATCATTAAACCTGTTTTGGATGCATGCGGTCTTCCCTATGAAGAATCGTTTATCGTCAATGGAACGGGGCGTTTTGTATTTGGTGGTCCTGAAGCGGACACTGGGTTAACAGGTCGTAAAATTATTGTGGATACTTATGGTGGTTATGCTCCCCATGGCGGTGGTGCATTTTCCGGAAAAGATCCCTCCAAAGTGGATCGCTCCGCAGCGTATATGGCGCGTTATATCGCTAAAAATATTGTTGCTGCAGGATTAGCTGAAAAATGTGAGGTGCAATTCTCCTACAGTATTGGCGTTGCCGAACCCACTTCATTTTATGTGAAATCTTTTGGCACTGGATCGCTGGCCGATGAAACATTAACAGAAATTGCGAAATCGATTTTCCCGTTGAAACCGGGTGGAATCATTCGTCACTTAAAATTGAAATATCCCCGTTATCGTCAAACCGCTGCCAATGGACATTTCGGGCGGGAAATTGAATTATTCACGTGGGAAAAAACTGACATGGTTGATGCATTGAAATCAGCCATAATGAAAAGGAATTAATTATGACTGTAGCAGAAATGACTCAAACTGATAGATTACCTTATAAGGTTAAAGATATTTCTTTAGCTGAATGGGGTCGTAAAGAAATGACTTTAGCTGAAGCAGAGATGCCGGGCTTAATGGCCATCCGAGAAGAATATGGTCCCTCCAAACCATTGGCAGGTGCTCGCATTGCAGGTTGTCTGCACATGACAATTCAAACAGCTGTGTTAATTGAAACACTCACTGAGTTGGGTGCTGAAGTCACATGGTCTTCTTGCAATATTTTTTCTACACAGGATCACGCAGCTGCAGCAATCGCCGTCACTGGCGTTCCCGTTTATGCCTGGAAAGGTATGAACGATGTCGAATTTGATTGGTGTATTGAGCAAACACTTTTTGCTTTTGAAGATGGCCAATCATTGAACTTAATCCTCGATGACGGTGGTGACTTAACCAATATGGTTTTGGATCAATTCCCTGAATTAGTGGCAGATATTAAAGGATTGTCAGAAGAAACCACTACCGGTGTTCATCGGTTATATGACCGAGTTAAAAATGGCACACTAACTATGCCAGCGATCAATGTGAATGATTCTGTAACTAAATCAAAATTTGATAATAAATATGGTTGTAAAGAATCACTGGTTGATGCCATTCGCCGTTCAACCGACATTATGATGGCCGGTAAGGTTGCCTTAGTGGCTGGTTATGGCGATGTGGGAAAAGGGTCTGCTGCATCTCTGCGTGGTGCCGGCGCCAGGGTAATTATTACAGAAATTGATCCTATTTGTGCGCTTCAGGCGGCCATGGATGGATTCCCTGTGAGAAGATTGGAAACAGCCATTCCTGAGGCGGATATTATTGTAACAACAACAGGAAATAAAGATATTGTCCAAGGGCATCATTTTGAAGCCATGAAAGATAAAGCGATCGTTTGTAATATTGGTCATTTTGATAATGAAATTGATATGGCATGGTTGAATAATAATTACGGTAACACTAAGGACGAGATAAAACCCCAGGTGGACATGTATACCATTAAAGGAAAAAATATTATCGTTTTGGCTGAAGGTCGTTTAGTGAATTTGGGTTGTGCCACCGGACACCCTTCTTTCGTCATGAGTAATTCATTTTCAAACCAGACATTGGCTCAACTTGAATTGTGGAATAATAGTGAAAATTATACTAACGATGTTCATATGTTGCCAAAATATTTGGATGAAAAAGTCGCTTTTTTACACCTGAATAAACTTGGTGTTGAGCTGACAAAATTAAGGGACGACCAGGCGGAATATATTGGTGTATCCGTAGATGGGCCCTTTAAACCTGAGCATTACAGATATTAATCATTAACTTGATTATAAATGTAAAAGAGCTCCGATTTTTCGGGGCTCTTTTTTTTTGTAGTAAAAGGGACTCAATTCAGGTCAATTTCTATGTTAAATCGTTAGGCAAATGACCCAAATATAATGAATCAAAATCCGAGAAAATTGCAAATACGCATTCGAAACCGTCTTACAAAAATATTAATTGGTATATTTTCTATATTTACATTGAGTTGCGATTTTCAAAATCCTATGGCATTTGAATTGCCCACATGGTTTTTTGAACTCTCCTTTCCACTTGTGCAAAAAAAGTATTCATTGGCAGGGATGGTGGATAATAAACAGATATTCTCAACAGCAGACTCCATTGGAATGCAGTTAATGTTTGAGGGTGCCTTGCCGGATACATCAATAGGTGCAGATATTCTTGAGGTTGAACTCAATCAAAATATCCAATATTCACAAGATCCTGTAACCGCTCCTAGTCTTTCATTTTCATTGGATACCACTATTAATTTAGCAATACCAATTGCGCCTGGTGGGCAGCTCACCAATAGTTCCGGAGCTGTTTTTTCTGTACCACCAATAACCAATCAAATTGTTACACAAGCGGTGTGGAACGCTATTGCTTCGGCAGTGGATACTACCATCCAAATTACAATACCAATCCCGGCTATACCATCAAGCCAATTGCCAAGTTTTATTAAATCCGTTGATGGGTTGGTTATCAAAGCAGATGCGGGGAGTAGCGTCAGCGATTTTGGTTCCACTTTTAATAACAAGGGATTGCCTACTAATGTGACCAATCCCAGCGCGGCTCTTGTTACAGATATCGCTTCGCCGGCCAAAACATTGGCCAACCATACTCAGTCAACTTTACCTAAGGATGCAAGTTATGGTCCAACGACAACATCCTTGAGTCAAGATAGTTTGGGCAATGCAATCAGGATGGATATCGGCTTTGGGATTGCCAGTACATCCGATGCAACTGTGACCATTAATGCAGGGGACAGTGTTCAAGTGAATGTGGCAATTCAACTTCGAATTTCCGGATTGGATTCAGCCATTGTTCAAGTGGACAAATACGAATTACCCATGTCATTACCTGCCATAGATTTCCCTACAGATATAGAAATATATTCAGGTAAATTAAAATCAAATAGCGGTTTTGAAGTCAACGAGATTGACATAAAAAGTATTTCTAGCACTTATCCCCTCAATATTGATTTTAATTTGAATTTTAGAAATTTCATTCCACCAGCAGGAAAAGATTCAACTAAAATAGACACTGTTTTGAAAAAGGGTACAACTATCGTTAAAACATTTAATTTAGACGGATATACTTTTGCCAATCCGGCGGGGAAAGATTCAGCGTTATCTAAGTTAAGTCTTGATATATCAGCAATTATGCCGGCTCAATCAGCAAAAATCCCATTGGATGGGTCAGACATGGGCGCTGTTTCTTTGGATGTTGCACTGAAAAAATTGCATTTTGAATCATTGGAAGCAAACATTATTCAAGGATTTCCACCCACAGCATTCAGTATTGCCGGAATGCCTTTGGGATTTTCTGGTATGGCATTCTCCGATACAAAATTAGAAATTGAAATGAGAAATGGTATTCGGCTACCGGTAATCCTTGATTTTGATATGATTGGCATCAATCAAAAAGGCGACTCCATGAAGGTTAATGCATTGTCGACTTTGGCTAGTCCAACAAATGCTGGTGATACGACCAAAACGATTATTCGACTTTCCAGAGATGGTACAACAACGCTGAAGTATAAGTCGCCATCCTCAGTGGCATACTATGATAGTTCAACAGTTGCACCCAAAGCGGGTGAAACAACAATTGTAGAACTTATGTCCTCAAGTCCAGCAATCTTCAATGTAGAATCACGCGCTAGAATTGACGGCAGAGGAACTTTAGAAGCAGGAATGAGTATTGGCGGTAAATATACTATGCTTGCGCCATTTGAAGTCATTATGGCACCTATGACATTTATTTCAGTCACCAATACTCCCGTCCAAGAAATGGACCACAGCAATCGGAATCGGATTAGATCAACGCTGCAATCTGCCAGTTTAGATTTGACAGTAGAAAATAAAATACCAACAGGTGGAGAGTTGGCCATGCTCATGTCCAATTTGGGTTTTTTTCCATTGGATACGACTGTCAGCGCCCTTTCTTCATTTAAAGATTCAATGGTAGTGAAAAAAAACTGGGCAAGTTCGGACAGTGTTTATATTGTTTCAAAATGTGACAGTCTAAATCCAAAGACTGGTAATTATTTCATTTTTAATGTTATGGATGATATTGCCGATTGTGTGGATGGTATGGTTTATTTAATAAAGACCACAGGTTTTGGTATGGATACGGTAGTTTCATATGTGGATACATTATTAAAAATCCCATTGCCTGATCCCGTGAGTTTTTATCCCGCGACTAATGCGAGCGTTCACGCAGGGCAGGTTAAAGATCCTGGGTTTGCTGTTTATAGTAGCCCCATTCCTTCATCTAGGATTATGCTCATGACAAACCCGGGACAGCCCTATATGGCGCCGCGCTTTCATCTCAATGGTTCTGATGGTAAAAAGGTTTACTTAACAACGGCAGATTATATAGATATTAATTCGAATATTACTTTTATGCTGAGTAGTACGGGCATGACAAGTGCTGCCCCTGATGAATTGGTGGTTAAATATCCCAATGGAAACCAGAATTTGAATAAGGATTCGGAAGTCACTATTAAATGGAAAACATTTGGAACAATTAACACTGTCGATTTAGCCTACTTTGCGGGCACTTCTCCAGATATGGATAAGGACGATGGGTGGGCCGACATCACGACAGAATTGGCCAATGTGGATTCGTTTAATTGGACACCGAGCAGTACAACAGGAATCAATTCTATGGAATCATCTTTACGGGATAGCATTCGAATTCGAATAAAATCTACGGACGGAAAAGTTCGTGATATGAATGGATGGTATTTCACCATCAGTCATAGTAGTGGAAAAATTCGAGTAAACTCAACGATCGCTCAATGGGGAAAAAAGTCCAATAAATGATTAAACGGCTTTATCCAATCTTTATTCTCTTCTTGATGATGACCGTTTCTTTTGGTCAAAAACGAGATGCTCGAGCCGTTTCATTAGCCAATGCTTATTCAATGATTGGTGATGGTTTTTATTCTGTTGGGTACAATCCTGCCCTTATTGCTTTCCAAGTAGATAAACCTTTTATGCTTCAGTTGGGTGGCATTGATTTTGGTATTGGGAATAATTATCTATCCATGGCCGCCATGAATACCCTAAGCGGAGATACTTTGGATAATGATGAAAAAACTTTAATCATTAATCGGCTCGAACGAAATGGGGGACTCAAATTTGATATGAACGGCCAATTGCCAATTCCTGGACTCAATTATTCATCAGGAAATATGGCCATAACTTCGAATATACTTTATATGAGTTCTTATAGCATTCCGGCGGGATTAGCTCGGCTTATGCTGGAAGGTAACGCCAGTAATCCGGAGATTGATATGACATTGGGATATGAAATTATGGGTGTCCACGAATTGGGTTTTTCTTTTGCTGTACCTTTTGAATCTTTTGCTCTAGGGATCTCTCTAAAATATCTCCAAGGATTGTTTTATATGGGTATTGATCCTGATTCAAGTAAAGCAGATTTCATTACAACTCCAACAGCAGTTTATGGATCAGGGTCCTATTATTTGAGACAAGGATTTGGTGGCGCTGGTTACGGATTAGACATAGGTGTGGCAAGCAAAGAAATCAATGGAATGCGTTTTGGCGTTTCTTTGATCAATGCATTGGGAACCATCGGTTGGAATAAACCCTCTTTTATTAAAGATATTTTAGCGGGGAAAGATGGCAAATTTGGCAACAGTGATGATATATTTAATATGAAATGGAAAGGTGAAGCTCTCTCCGATTCTGTTGCAATTTTGTACACCTATACAATTGATTCACTCCGAGCGGATAATCTATCATCGGGATCTATATTTACAAGCAGTTCAACTCTAATAAAGAATGTGGATGAAAACGGAAAGTTAAAAGAATTTAATATAAGATATCCCGCTATACTTCGGTTTGGATTATCGTACCGTAAAAAAGATTATCTCGTTAGTTCTGATCTTAGTACTGGATTTGAGAACAGATTATTTGCTAATTCCCGCTGGCGTTGGGCTGTGGGAGCGGAATTACATCGTTTTCCAAAAATGCCTTTACGACTTGGGTTTGCATGGGAAGGCATGGGTCGAACGGAATTGGCTTTGGGTGCCGGATTTCATGGTGGTCCTGTATTGATCGATTTTGGATTTTCATTTCGCGATGGGATGTGGATCCATTCTATGAAAGGGTTAAACCTTGCCCTTGGATTTACAATTACCAGTTTTAAAGGTAGGAAAGAAAAGGGCGTTTCTAATAACGGTGGACCTTCTCCTATTCCGGAAAAAGGGGTGATCAAAGAACCAGAAGAATCACTTACGGGCAAAGACCAAAAGTAGCATTCCGCCGATAGAAAATATCACATTCCCCATCCATGCAGCTGTAAGGGGAGACATGATACCCTTATACCCCATGGACATACCAAATTTGATAAAGGCATAGTATATAAAAATCACAAAAATTCCCATGCCGGCCCCAAAAGATAATCCACCTTTTGATTTCATTACCACCAAGGGCAAGCCGAATAGAACAACAATTAAATTTGTGAAGGCAAAGGATATTTTAAATAGTCGATCTACTTCCCATTTGGTAGTATCTACACCGTTCTTTTTAAGCTGATCAATCCGAAGAGTAAGCTCGGCAAAGTTCATTTCATCTGGCGTTTTGGATTGTTGCGTAATATCTTCGGGTGTGAAATTAAGTTCCAATAAAGTATCACCTCGGGACATAGTCATATCTTTTACTTCACCAATTGAATTGAACTCCCTGATTGAAAAATCTGTTACATTCCAAGTATTCAAGGAATCAAGCCATTTGATACCCCGAGCATCTATACGCTGACTAACAGTTCCATTCTCTAAAGCAATGGCGGTGATGCTGCGGCCAACCGTTGTTTCAACTTTATACCTGCCGATAGAAATATGGGTTTTTTCATTTTTTTGTAAAAAGACATTTCGGAGATCCGTTTGGCGCTTCACACGGGATCGCCGCTTCATATATTCCCGTTCAATATTATATCGGACTTCATTGCCTTTGCTCACCCATGTATTATCCAATTCAAATGATATAAAGCTGATTATCAATCCAATTGTGGTAATAGGAATAGCAATTCTATAGAGGCTAATCCCGGTGGCCTTCATGGCAGTAAGTTCATTTCTTTTTGCCAAAAGACCGATACTAAAAACAGTTGAAATTAGCATGGACATAGGAAGGCCAATATTTAAAAACCAGGGGATGGCGTAGATATAATATTTAATTGTGATAATGGCAGGGATGGAATTATCAATAAATCGATCGAGGTTTTCAATGAGATCTACAATCAGGATAACACACACAAATCCCAGTAACGTCATGGATAACGTAGTCAAAAATTGGCGAATGAGGTATAAATCTAGTTTTTTCATTGAATTAGCATTAGTAATTAAGCAGGGAATTTCGGTATAATCCGCAACTTTTTAGTGGAAGAAATGAAAATTTTAGAATTAATTGAAACATCAATATCTGCATTTGCCGGATTCATTTGGGGTCCCCCAATGCTTATTCTACTTCTTGGGGGTGGAATATTTTTTTCAATCTATAGCCGATTTGTACCTTTTAAGTATTTTCGACATGGGTTCAACATTCTGCTGGGTCGATATAATGACCCCAATGATCCTGGTGAGATTACTCATTTTCAGGCGCTTTCCAGCGCTTTGGCGAGTACAGTAGGACTTGGAAATATCAGTGGTGTGGCTATTGCTATTCAAATGGGTGGTCCTGGTGCATTATTTTGGATGTGGCTCAGCGCAATTGTGGGCATGTCCACAAAATTTTTCTCGTGTACATTGTCGATCCTTTACCGCGGGAAAGATGATATGGGCCGAATTCAGGGTGGCCCCATGTACTATATCGAAAATGGATTGGGAAAAAAGTTCAAACCATTTTCAATAATGTTCAGTTTAGCGGGATTGATTGGATGTACTGTAATGTTTCAATCTAACCAGTTGGCAGATATTATTCGAAACCAGGTATTTGAACCAAATGGATGGTTTGTAGAAAATGTCAGTACAGGAAATTTTATCCAGGGATTGATCATGGCAATTTTGACAGCTTTGGTCATTTTTGGTGGTATTAAACGAATTGGTCAAGTTGCATCTTACATGGTACCAATCATGGTTGTTTTGTATTTATTTGGGGGACTTTTGGTAATTTTTAATCATATTTCTGAAATACCATCCCTTTTTGGATTGATTATTAACGATGCATTTACGGGGGATTCGGTCATGGGAGGCGCAGTTGGCGCCGTCATTATTGCCGGTGTTCGCCGAGGATTATTCTCAAATGAAGCTGGGTTAGGTACTTCTGATATGGCACACGGGGCAGCTATGACAAAAGAGCCAGTTCGTGAAGGATTGGTTGCCATGATTGAACCATTTATCGATACCATTGTGGTTTGTACGATTACTGCTATGGTGATTCTTGTTTCTGGTGTTTGGCAGGATGATAGTTTGAACGGTGTTTCCATGACCACAACAGCATTTATAAAGGAATTGGGATCTTTTGGCCAAGGTTTGCTTTTAGCTGCCGTGCTCACATTCAGTATTTCTACAATGATGAGTTATTCATATTATGGTAGTAAATGCAGTGGTTACTTATTTGGGAGTAAAAGCATATTTTACTATCGCTGTTTTTATATCGCAACCATTGTTGTCGGTGCCATGATTACCATTGATTTAGTTATTAACCTTGTGGATGGGATGTATGCCGTGATGGCAATACCAACAGTAGTTGGATCAATCATGCTTTCGCCAAAGGTGATGAAAGAGGCGAAACGGTATTTCGCCAGCATTTAGTTTATTTAATTCCTGAAATTAATCCCCAGCCGTCCTTTTTCAGATGATAGAGGTCTGAAAAGCCGTCCTTATATTTTTGTATAATTTTAGCCAATTGAGATTCCATTATACCTGAAACTGCTATTCGGCCATTAGGATGTAATAATGAATTGAACTTTGGCAAAAGTTCAACCAATGGATTCGCCAGAATGTTGGCAATTAAAATATCATATTTTTGATTATTTTGCAATTCATCCGGATGATAAGTTGGGATGGAGATACCATTTAAATTTGCATTTTCATTGGTACTTTTTAAAGCCTGAGAATCAATATCTACACCGATGGCGGATTCTGCGCCTAATTTTATTGCCGCAATCGCAAGGATTCCTGAACCACAACCGAAGTCCAATACCGATTCACCGCCTTGAATATTTTCCGACAACCATTCTAAACAAAGTTTTGTTGTGGCATGGTTCCCCGTCCCGAAAGCAACACCGGGGTCAAGGAAAATATTAGCAGCATTTTTATCTATAGGTGATTGTCCTGTAGGAATGATCCAAAGTCGATCGGTAATTTTATTGGGCTTATTAATTTTTTGGGTTTCACGGACCCAATTAATATCAGCGATAGATTCTTCTGAATATTTTGGGAGTGTACTTAATTCAAACTCAGATTGAATTAATTGAGCGAGGATTACTGCTTCTTTATTTGATTCAACCAGCGCAACAACAACAGGCTCTTCCCATACTTCCCAACGGGGTTGCCCCGGCTCATCGAACCATGTTTTATTGGGCGAATCATCTTTTCCCAAATTATTTATGGATGTTGATAATACTCCTGAGTCCATTAGAAAATCGCAAACAGCATCCAAATCGAGATTATGTAAAGAGAAAACTATATTTTTAAATGAATTCAAAAAGGTATAAAAATTAATTTATCATAAAAATGCTATTGAATGGAAAGTCCTCCGTCCAATGGCATGGCATGTCCTGTAATAAAACTGGCTTTATCTGAACATAGGTAAAGGATTGCGTCGGCAATTTCCTGAGGGTTTCCCAGGCGATTCATGGGGATGCCTTGGTGGAGTTTCTCTTTCAGATCAGGTTTCTCAATACTCATTTCATCCAACATGGCTGTATCAGTAAAAGCAGGGCATACGGCATTGATGCGCAAATTATTGTTAGCGTATTCCAAAGCAGCAGATTTTGTCAATCCGATGACACCATGCTTGCTGGCGGTATAGGGTGCATTCCTCTTCATTCCCACCAATCCTGCGATGGAAGAAACATTGACGATAGCGCATTGGGATTCCAGTTTAAGCATATGGGGAATTTCATATTTCATACAATTCCAGACACCGGTCAAGTTTACTGCAAGAACTTTATCCCAATCGGCCGTATGAATATCCGCAGTGGGGGCGAGTCTTCCGCCAATGCCTGCATTGTTTACTGCACAGTCCAGCCGACCAAAATATTGGATTCCTCTGGCAATTCCAGATTTAACCTCCTCAGACTTGGAAACATCCATCTGAACAAAGATTGCATTAGCACCATTGGCTATAATTTCATCAACAGTGGTTTGACCTGCATTTGCATTGATATCACTAACGATAACTTTCGCGCCGTCTTTGGCAAAAGTAATGGCAGTCTGGCGTCCAATCCCGGAACCGGCGCCGGTGACAAGAACAACTTTTTCTGCGAATTTACTCGTCATTCTAAACTTTAAGCATCAGTTTACCAAAATTTTCCCCAGAGAAAAGCATAAGCAATGTTTCTGGAAATGTGTCAATCCCTTCAACAATATGTTCTTTTGATTTCAATTTTCCCTCTGCGAGCCATTGTCCCATTTGTTTGGCAGCTTCGCCATACTGACTGGCAAAATCGAAAACGATAAACCCTTGCATTCTTGCACGGTTAACTAAAAGAGATAAATAATTATCCGGCCCTTTTATTGGAGTGGTATTATTGTATTGAGAAATTGCGCCGCATATAACTACCCGTGCATTCATATTAATTTGGGTCAAAACTAAATTGAGTATATCTCCACCCACATTATCAAAAAAGACATCTACGCCATCTGGACAACTGGTTTTTAAAGCACGAAGTAAATTGTCGGATTTATAATCGATAGCTGCATCGAAACCCAGTTCATTAATTATGTAATCACATTTCTCCTGACCTCCTGCAATACCCACTACACGGCAGCCTTTGATCTTTGCAATTTGCCCAACAACTGATCCCGTAGCACCAGCCGCACCGGATACAAGAACAGTATCACCTTCTTTTGGTTCTCCAACGGAGAGTAAACCAAAATAGGCTGTCATGCCCGTAAGGCCAAATAAACTTAGGTATAATGGCAATGGGGCCAAGTTTGGATCAATTTTTGTTAATTGCTCACCATTGGAAATAGGATGACTTTGGACGCCCAACAGTCCTTGAACAAAATCGCCTTTAATAAACTTGGGGTTATTTGATTCCAATACTTCACCAACACCGCCGGCACGCATAACCTCACCCAAACCTACTGGAGGGATATAAGATTTACCATCATTCATCCAGCCTCGCATGGCAGGATCCAAAGATATGTATTTTGATTGCACCAATAGCTCGCCTTCTTTTAATGAAGGAGTGGATAATTCTGAATATTCAAAATTTTCCCGTGTTGGCATTCCGATTGGGCGTGATATTAGTTTGAATTGTTTATTTTGGGGATGGCTCATGGTTATGAATCCTATGATTTACAAATCTATTTAGCGTAAAATTTACAAATATTATAAAAACATTAAGACTATCTAATGTTCAATATTAATCAGGAATAATGTTCAACCATTACAGATGAAGTTGTGTAATTTTTTACATGGAAACTACAGAACGAAAAAACCTTTCTACAGAACAACAGAATATTCATTCCACTGTTATTGATGATAAATCAATTTCTGAAATATTGGAGATTATTAATAGTGAAGATCAAACAATTGCGGAAAAAGTCAATGAGGCGATACCCGAAATTGGGAAAGTGGTAGACTTGACCACTGTCGCAATTCAAAATGGAAACCGTGTTGTGTATGTTGGGGCAGGAACTTCAGGAAGGTTAGGCGTCCTTGATGCCTCCGAAATGCCACCCACATATTCAGTCCCGCCTGATTGGTTCAATGGTATCATAGCCGGTGGGGATAATGCACTTAGAAAATCTATCGAAGGGGCAGAGGATCAACCGGACGCAGCCATAACTGATCTTAAGTCATTTGGACTAAGTTCCGACGATGTGGTGATTGGCATCAGCACTAGCGGTGCGGCACAATATGTGAGTTCTGCCATTGAATATGGAAAATCCATCGGTGCTAAAACTGTTTATTTGATCTGTAATGAAAAGCCTTATTTATCAGTGAATGCTGATGTGTTGATCAAGGTCATTACAGGGCCAGAAGTAATCACCGGTTCTACACGAATGAAAGCAGGGACAGCAACAAAAATGGTACTGAATATGATTTCTACCGCCACGATGGTTCGGTTGGGAAAAGTTTATGGAAATCTTATGGTGGATCTCATGACGGTAAATGATAAACTGGTGGATCGTGGTACACGGATAATAGAAAAACTTACCGGTGTGGATTATCAATTGGCCCGATCCAAATTATTTGAAGCAGACAAATCTGTTAAAGTAGCGGTAGTAATGATAAAGAAGAATTGTTCACAAAAAGAAGCGAATAAAAAATTGGTTGAAAACGGTGGGTCGTTGAGGAAGGTAATTGAATGATAAAGTATCTGAATATCACGGAATTGGATATATATATATACAATTATAGCTTTAACAATGGACCTATAATTGGTGGAATGTCATTATGAATATTGATCAAATTGCGATAGTAATTATCTTAATGATAACATTTGGGCTATTTATATATGGAAGATGGAGATATGATATCGTTTCTGTCACAGCTCTTTTTATACTTATTATTGCAGATAAATGTTTAGGTGATGAAAGTTCAACTTTAATAAATAATTATAATCAAATATTTTTAGGATTTGGTCATCCTGCTGTTATTACAGTTGCAGCAGTATTAATAATCAGTAGATCATTACGAAATTCTGGTGTGGTCGATTTTATAACTCGTAGGATCAAGCCATTCACTAAAATCCAAACAATGCATATTTCAAGTTTAAGTGGTGTAATTGCCCTGCTATCAGGTTTTATGAATAATGTTGGTGCATTAGCTTTAATGCTCCCTGTAACAATAAAAACAGCTTGGGAAAATGAACGATCTCCTAGAATTCTATTAATGCCTATTGCTTTTGCCAGTATTCTTGGAGGCATGATAACCATGATAGGTACGCCCCCCAATATTATTATTGCTAATGTCAGAAAGGAACAACTGGAACTCATTGTTTCGCAAGCGATTGCTGATTCAACATCGCTCTCGGCAAATTACCTGAAATTGCAAAATATTGGTCTTGTGGACTTTGAACCTACTGCATTTGGTTTATTTGATTTTACTCCTGTTGGTAGTGTAATAGCTATTTTAGGTGTTTTATTTATTGCACTTATTGGCTGGAAGCTTATTCCAAATGATAAAGATAATAAATCAAATTCCCGGTCAATTTTTTCAATTGATAAATATGTTACAGAAATTAGAATTCCAGAAAACTGCTCCTTAATTGGTGAAAATGCAGGGGAAGTCAATAATTTAACGGGAGATAAAATAACATTAATTCGGAAAATAAATAAAAATGAAGAAATTGAATATTTAGACCCTAATTATATTCTAAGTGAGGGTGATCAATTTTTAATAATGGCAGATCCAACAGAATTAAAAATTGCAATGGATGAATATAATTTTAAGTTAACAAAGGAAATGCGATTTCGAATTGATTCTCTAAAAGAAGATGACACTACATTTATGGAAGTTGTTGTTACACCTGAATCTTCATTGTTGGGTCGAACACGAAATTATTTTAGAAATAAAACATCAAATTGTTTAACATTAATATCTGTTGCACGAAATGATAATCCAATTACAAAAAGACTTGGCAGAGTAAAATTTTCTATTGGCGATGTGTTGTTAATACAAGGCAGGGAAGAAGAATTAAAGAATAACACAAAATCATTAAACCTATTACCACTGGAAAATCGAGATATTGATATTGGAATATTTTCAAAAATAGGATTTTCCGTATTGGTATTTATAGGCGCAATATTATTAAGTATGTTTGGGGTTTTTCCCGCAACAATATCATTTATAGGTGCAATATTAATTTATATATTTTCAGGAATACTCCCTGTTAGAGATTTATATAAAAGCATTGATTGGCCAATAATTGTACTTTTAGGATCAATGATTCCCATAAGTGATGCGTTGCAAAGTACCGGTACAACTGCAATAGTTGCTAATCTAATGGTTGGATTAACGAGCGGTTTACCCACTTGGCTTGTTCTTGCAATTATTATGATTATTACAATGAGTTTATCTGATATTATTAATAATGCGGCTACAGCTTTAATAATGGCACCAATAAGTGTCGGTATTGCAATGTCAATGGGAGTCAGTATAGATCCATTTTTAATGTCAGTTGCGGTGGGTGCATCCTGTGCATTTCTTACACCAATAGGACATCAATGTAATGCGCTGATACTTGGCCCTGGTGGCTATAAATTTGGAGATTATTGGCGAATGGGTTTACCATTAGAAATATTAATCGTTATTATTGGTACACCGGCAATTATTTATTTTTGGCCATTATAAAAGTTGATTGTATGATTAAATCCAATGAAGACCTCTTAAAAGAATGTCGTGTGGATACTTTTCGCGCATCGGGTAAAGGGGGCCAGCATGTGAATAAAACAGAAAGTGCTGTTCGGTTAACCCATTTGCCAACTGGGACTGTGGTCACTTGCCAAGATGAACGAAGTCAGCATCGAAACAAGAATATTGCTTTAAATAGACTACGTGAAAAATTGGCTGAAATGAATCGAAAGCCGAAGAAAAGGGTAGCCACTAAGGCCACGCGATCATCCAAAGAAAAACGAATTCAAAATAAGAAGATACATTCTCAAATAAAAGTGTTGCGGCAGAAACCAAAAACAGACGAATAAATCAATTCATTGGTTTAAGACTTGATATATTTTCTTTAATTTTTAGGTATACATTTTCTCTTGAAAGGACTCGATGAATCTCAATAAATATATATTTCGTGAATATGACATTCGTGGCAAAGTTTCAGATGACTTTCCTCCTGATGTTGTGGAAAGCTTAGGTAAAGGTTTTGGCACTTTTATTCAGCGCGGCGGCGGACAAGAAATTGCCCTCAGCGGTGATGTTCGGTTAACTACTCCCAGTTTAATTGAACAGTTTAAAAAGGGTGTACTTTCTACTGGTGTGGATGTGATCAATATCGGCATTCTACCAACACCGGCGAACTATTATTCCATGTTCAAGTTAGATGTTGCCGGCGCTGTTCAAATTACAGGAAGTCATAATCCACCTGAATTTAACGGTTTCAAAATGTCCAGAAATAAAAAGGCCGTTTTTGGCAATTCTATTCAGGATATTCGAGAAATTATTGAAAAAGCAGATTACGAGACAGGTGAAGGTTCGGAAGCGGCTTTTGATATTCTCACCAAATATAAACGGATGATTGCTTCTAAGATTAATATTCAAAAAACCATCAAGGTTGCCATGGATTGTGGGAATGCCGCCGGTGCGATTTGCGGCCCCGATATTTTTAAAAATCTAAATGTAGAATTGACAGAATTATACTGTGATGTAGATGGGACTTTTCCAAACCATCATCCCGATCCAACCGTAGCTGAAAATCTGGCTGATTTAGTCAAACTGATGAAAACAGGCAATTACGATATTGGCATAGCTTTTGATGGTGACGCAGATCGCGTAGGCGTTGTAGATGAAACGGGTGATATAATATGGGCGGACCAATTAATGGCTCTTTTCCTTCCAGAAGTATTAGAAGAAGGAGATGAGATTCTTTTTGATGTGAAATGCTCACAAGCTTTGGAAGATATGATTATCAAGTATGGCGGGAAACCTGTCATGTGGAAAACGGGGCATTCTCTCATTAAACAAAGGATGGCTGAACTCAATTGCAAATTGGGTGGTGAAATGAGCGGACATATCTTTTTTGCCGATGATTTCTTTGGATTTGATGATGCCATATACGTGGCAGCACGCATTGTCCAAACATTGTCCCGAACCGATAAAAAACTATCCGAATTGAAAGCTGAACTTCCCACATATTATTCCACCCCTGAAATTCGTTTAGCAGCTGAATCAGATGAAGAGAAATTCCGAATCGCGGATGAAGCAGTGGCTTATTTTACTGAAAATTATGATTGCAGTACAGTGGATGGCGTTCGGATCAAATTTGGTGATGGATGGGGTTTAGTTCGGTCTTCGAACACACAACCAGTTATCGTCTGTCGTTTTGAAGCAAATACGCCTGAAAGGATGGAAGAGATTGAATCCATCGTTATGACCAAACTAAATGAGATTGGTACACTTACCCTCGATGCAGGACACTAAAGCCTTTCCCAATCATATCCAATTTTTAAAAGGTGAGATTGAAACTGCCCTTCAAAAAATACCACTGGACCATTCACCAGCATATCTTTATGATCCGCTCAAATACGTATTAAATGGTAAAGGCAAAAGACTTCGCCCCATATTAGTCCATTTAGCAGGCCAAGCTTTTAAGGCCGATCCAGAAGATTTGATGAAGGCCGCCGTGGCGTTAGAACTGCTTCATAATTTTACACTAGTTCACGATGATATTATGGATGGCGATGATATTCGACATGGCCAACTTACAGTCCATAAAAAGTGGGATGATTCAACTGCTATCCTTGCGGGAGATGGCATCTTTGTTTTGGCTCAACTCATGCTTAGCGGATTGCCGCCTTTCGTTCATCAAAGATTTAACGAAGTAACCATGAAAGTGTGCGAAGGCCAAGGGATGGATAAAGAATTTGAGCATGATTCTTCTATTTCAATGGGACATTATTTAATAATGATAGGCAAAAAAACAGGCTCACTTTTAGGATTATGTGCCGAATTGGGAGCTGTGATGGGTAATGCATCCAAAGAAACAGCCCATCATTTATTTGAATTTGGACTCAATCTTGGGCTCGCTTTTCAAATTCAAGACGATTTTTTAGAAATCTATGGTGATGCCTCATCCATGGGAAAAAGTCTCGGTAGTGATATCCATGCGGGGAAACAAACAGCCTTGACCATTTTAGCTCGTGAAAAAAATCCTGAAGAATGGCGCAATTTTGTAAAAGAAAAGAATGCGATCTCAGACTACAAATATTATTTCGATTCCAATAGAATAAAAGATGATGCAGAAAAAGTAATTCAACATTATATAGAGAAAGCTCAAGAAGGACTTGCCATGGTTCTTGAAGAGAATCGAGATCACTTAAACCAATTTACGGCTATGATATTAAACAGGAAATTTTAATGACCACATATCAATCAATTGACCCTCAAAATATGTACGAATCAATTTATAATTTTTCTGATCATATCTTAATTGCAGCCAAAATAGGTGAATCCATTTCACTCAAAAACCAATATTCTGAAATCCATAATGTAGTCGTTGCAGGGATGGGTGGTTCCGCCATTGGTGGCGATGTTGTCCGATTATTAGCCAAAAATGAGTTGAATGTTCCCATGTTGGTTTCCAGAAATTATTCCTTACCCAATTGGGTCGATAACCATACCCTTGTTATATGTTCTTCTTATTCAGGTAATACGGAAGAATCATTATCTGCTTTTGATCATGCGAGGGATAAGGGCGCTCAAATTGTGGGCATTTCTACTGGCGGTACTTTAACTGAACGAATGAATGAACTCGACCTGGATGTGGTAGCGATTCCCGCAGGGTTGCAGCCCCGCGCTGCTCTTGCGATTTCCCTTGTACCCATGTTGTATTTACTAAAAGAGATAGGATTAATTGGTATCAAAACAATTAATGAATTAAATAATGCGGTCGCTTTGATTACAGCCAATCGAGATAATTATGGTTCTGAATCTATGGAAAATCCCACCTATAGTTTGGCCCAACGAATCTTTACCACGATTCCAATCATTTATGCAGAGACAGATGCAACAGCAACCATTGCTGTAAGGTGGAAAGGGCAGCTTAGTGAAAATTCCAAAATGCTAGCCTATCACAATGAATTACCTGAAATGAATCATAATGAAATCGTGGGTTGGGAAAATAATCCAGATTTAATTAACGGAATTTCTGTTATTTGGTTGAGCGATCTGAGTGACCATCCTAGGACGGCCATTCGTCAGAAATCCACTCGAGAGATTATAGGGAATCTTGCGGGGAGTCATGAAATTGTTACCGTTGAAGGAAACTCAATCGTTGAACGAATTTTGCTTATGATCCATTTTGGGGATTGGGTGAGTTATTGGTGTGCTATTTTACATGGAACCGATCCGACACCAGTAAAAAAGATTGATCGTTTAAAAGGAATTTTAGCGGAAAAAAGTTGAACCCTAACGGTCGGGAAGTTAATTTCAATTAAGGATACATAATGATTCCCGTCAAAGTTCAAAAAATATCGTATTACCATCCCAACCGCAGTTATGCGGTTATTTTAAAAGAACTGTCCGGTGAAAGGCGATTGCCGGTTCTCGTTGGCTCTTATGAAGCACAGGCGATTGCAATGGCAATGGAATATATGGAAACGCCTCGACCGCTTACCCATGACCTTATTGTTAATTTAGTTAAGGGCATTGATGGCAAATTATCTTCAGTTAAAATCACAAAATTAGAAGATGGTGTATTCTTTTCTATTTTAGATATTCAGGGAAAGGAATTGGGTAGTCGAGAAATAGATTCACGTCCGAGTGATGCTTTAGCAGTGGCTCTCAGAATGCATGCCCCAATCCTAGTAGCAGAAGAAGTGATGGAAGAAGCAATCGTTTGGGAGGATGATATGGAAAGTGTTGAAGATGATATCCAACAAGAGCCCAAAATTGATTTGTTAGAACTTCAGTTGAAAAAAGCCATTGATAAAGAAGAATATGAGATGGCTGCCCGAATCAGGGATAAAATTAACAAAATAGAGAATTAAGGGTGAAGCGCCTCCATGGCGTATTCTGCCGCATGTTGTTCTGCAGCCTTCTTATTTGTACCGATTCCGCTGGGATAAACATCTGACCCAATTTTTACATGCACTTCAAATAATTTCTGATGATCAGGCCCAGACACATCGGATACTAAAAATTTGGGGTTCGCCAACTGTTTAATGTGGCATAACTCAATGAGTTGTCCCTTATGATTTACTGACTTCCAAGCTTCATGGCGATGGGTCCATATTGTATTTAAAATCAGTTTTTTGGCGCGCTCTATTCCACCATCCAAAAAGATAGCACCGATCAAAGCTTCAAATAAATTTGCCGATTGTTTTACGGCGATTTTTTCCTGAGTGAGATCAACTGTGGTTTCAATATCAATAAAATCTAATAAATTCAATAATTGTCCCATCGTAGCTAAAAAAGATTTTTGAACGAGAGCAGACCGTTTTTGGGTCAGGATTCCTTCATCACCTTCGGGGAATTCCCGCATGAGTTCTCGGCTCACCACAATATCAATTACAGCGTCGCCTAAAAATTCAAGGCGTTCATAGTTATTTTGTGGTTCGCTGGAAATAGAACGATGTTTAAAGGCTTGGGTAAGATAAGCCCGGTTGCGAAACCGGTAACGGCAGGATTTTTCTAATTTAGAAAGAGGATGAGATTTAAATAATTTGAAAAAATCAAATAGAGGCACGCGCTATTCGTTCCACCTTTTGATGACAATTACGCCATTATGACCGCCGAATCCAAATGAGTTGGACAAGGTAACATTCACTTCTGCTTCCTGGGCGGTATTTGGAACGTAATCCAATGTGCATTCAGGGTCCGGTGTTGAATAATTTATAGTAGGTGGAAGAATGCTATGTTGAATCGCTTGGACGCAAGCCACAGCTTCAAGGGCACCGCTGGCACCCAAAGAATGGCCCGTCATTGATTTGGTTGAACTTACCTTTAAATTCTTGGCATGATCTCCAAATAAAGATATAATCGCGGCCGACTCATTCTTATCATTAAAAGGTGTGGATGTTCCGTGGGCATTGATATAATCAACATCTTCTAGATTAAGATTGGCATCTTTTAGTGCATTTCTCATGGCACGAATAGCACCTAAGCCACCTTCAGCCGGTTGGGTAATATGGAAGGCGTCGTCAGTTGGTCCATAGCCTGCTAGTTCAGCTAGGATGGTTGCGCCACGTGCTTTCGCATGTTCCGCTTCTTCCAGGATGATACTGGCAGATCCTTCACCCAGTACGAATCCATCACGATCATTATCAAAAGGACGGCTGGCGGCGGTCGGATCATCATTGCGAGTGGATAATGCTTTAATATTGGCAAAACCCGAAATTGTTAATCCGGTAATACTGGCTTCACTACCACCGGTAACAACAACATCTGCATCACCATATTGGATGGTTCGCGCAGCAGTACCAATACTATCAGTGCCTGAGGCGCAGGCTGATATTACAACATGGTTCGGTCCTTGGAATCCATGCTTAATGGCAATCTGGCCCGCAACGATGTTAGCGATCATTTTTGGCACGAAATAGGGGGAGACTCGTCGTTGACCTCTCGTAGTATAAATACCATGTTGGTCTTCTAATGTTTGAATACCCCCAACGCCCGTTCCTAAAATTACACCAACCCGTTCTAAATTAACGTCGTCTTGATCCAACCCTGCCTGGGAAATAGCTTCTTGTGCTGTCACTAAAGCATAGACCGTAAATGGATCCATCTTTCGAACTTCCTTCCGATCAAAATGGTCTTCAGGATTAAAATTAGAAAGTTCACCGGCAATCTTGACGCTCAGGTTTTCCGGATCAAAATATGTTATTGGTCCTATACCGCTTTTTCCTGCAATTAACGCATTCCAATATTCAGGAAGTGAATTTCCGTTGGGGGCAAGGACGCCTAAGCCCGTGATAACTACGCGACGTTTATTCATAGGATTATGGTATTCTTATTGATTTGCTTCTATGTAATCAACAGCAGATTGAACTGTAGTCATTGTTTCTGCATCTTCATCGGGGATTTCAATGCCGAATTCCTCTTCGAATTGCATAATCAATTCAACAGTATCCAATGAATCTGCACCCAGATCATCTACGAAAGATGCAGCAAGTACAATTTTATCTTCTTCAACACCGAGTTTATCGATGACGACTTCTTTTACTTTATCGAATGTGGACATTGTAGTCTCCTTAGTTAATTCATGACCATGCCGCCGTCAACCGTGAAGGTTTGCCCAGTGATATATCCTGCTTCATCCGAAGCCAGGAAAAGGGCTGTTGCGGCAATATCATCAGGACTTCCAATTCGTCCCAATGGTATTTGTGTATTTAATAAATCTTTTGCCTGTTCTGTCATTTGATCAGTCATATCTGTTGCAATATATCCCGGTGCGATACAGTTCACTGTAATACCACGGGATGCTAATTCTCTGGCTGTAGCTTTGGACAATCCAATTAAACCAGCTTTTGATGCGGCATAATTTGCTTGTCCTGGGTTTCCTGTAAGGCCAACCACAGAAGAAATATTTATAATGCGACCTGACCTTTGTTTCATCATGGTGCGCGCAACTGCTTTTATACCGTTAAAGGCACCTTTTAAGTTTATATTGATAACTGTATTCCAGTCATCTTCAGACATACGCATTATGAGCGTGTCTCTAGTGACACCGGCATTATTCACTAAAATATCCACCGATCCATGTGTATCAGTGGTAGCTTTAATTAAATTTTGAAAAGCATTAAAATCGGATACATCACAAGTAGAAACTGAAGCGGATCCACCATCAGCATTTATTGCGTCGGCCACAGTTTTGAGTGCATCTTGCGTGCGACTGACACAGACCACATGGGCACCGGCCTTGGCATAGGTAATTGCCATTGATTTTCCAATACCACGAGATGCACCAGTTACGACAGCAATCTTTTTTGATAGATTAAACATGACTGAAATTTACGATTTGTTCATAAGATTCCACACCATTCATATTTAATGAACGGTCAATTCTTCTGGAGAGTCCCTGGAGTACGCGTCCCGGCCCAACCTCAACTGCGGATGTAATGCCATCCTGAACCATTCGAGATATAGATTCATGCCACTGTACAGGGTTCTCAAGTTGATCGATAAGCGATTGCCGTATTTCGGTTGCACAAGAGACTGGGGTGGCCGAAACATTTGTATAAACAGGAATTTCACTATCTTGAATTTCGATGGATGATAATTTTTCAGAAAGTAAATCTTTTGCGGATGTCATTAATGGTGAGTGAAAAGCGCCGCTTACATTAAGTTCTACGACTTTCATTGCGCCAGCCTCTTTCATTAGTGGCATTACAGCATGAACAGCATCAATCTCCCCGGAAATGACAACTTGCCCTTTCGCATTAAAATTAGCAGCCACGACAATACCATTAGAATATTGCTGGCAAATATTATGAACCTTTTTATCATCTAAGCCAATGACAGCAGCCATTGTCCCTGGATTTTGGTTTCCCGCATTTTGCATTCCTTCAGCGCGAACTTTGACTAATTGTAATCCCGTAGAAAAATCAAATGAATTGGCTAGGGCTAAAGCGGAATATTCACCTAAACTATGTCCTGCGGCACAGGAGGGGGTTGCGCCTTTTTCTTTCAATAATTTACCGATTATCACACTGACGATATAAATCGCAGGTTGGGTGTATTGTGTTTGTTTGAGAGTTTTTTCCGGTCCATTAAAAATAATATCCTGGATATCCATACCCATGATTTCATTTGCCGTATCAAAATATCGCTTACCTAATTCGGTGTTTTGGTATAAATCTTGACCCATGCCCACTTTTTGGGAAGCTTGTCCCGGGCATAAAAATGCGAATCCCATTATTAATTCCCCCAACGGATTAACATGGAACCCCAAGTGAACCCACCACCAAATGCGGCCAGTAATAAAAGATCGCCATTCTCAAGACGACCCAATTCGCAAGCTTCATCCAATGCAATGGGAATTGTCCCGGCAGTTGTATTACCATACCTGTTTATATTGACAAATACTTGTTCTTCTTTTAACCCACATCTTTTAGCCGCGGCATCAATGATTCGACGATTTGCCTGGTGGGGAATAAACAGTTTAATATCGTCCCCAGATAGGCTATTGTCATCGAGGATTTGTTTACTAACGCTAGCCATATTCTTTACAGCAAATTTGAATACTATTTTTCCATCTTGGTAAACGTAATGCATTTTTTTATCCACTGTATCTTTGGAAGCAGGATGAAGACTTCCACCACCAGGAACAGTTAAAAATTTACTTCCACTTCCATCGGTATGCAAAATTGAGTCCAAGATACCGTCATTTTTTTCTGTTGGTTCAAGGAGTACTCCGCCACCGCCATCACCAAAGATAACACAAGTATTACGATCGGTATAATCAATAATGGAACTCATGGTGTCTGCACCGATAACGATAACATTTTTATATTGACCGGATTCAACCATTTTTGCACCGGTTTCCAAAGCATAAAGAAAGCCTGTGCAAGCGGCAACTATATCGTATCCCCATGCATTTTTTGCACCAATTTTATCCTGAACTAACGCTGCCGTAGAGACAATAAGGTAATCCGGGGTACTAGTGGCTACGAGAATTAGGTCAATCTCCTCCGGTGCTTTTCCTGATTTTTTCAATAATGAGTTAGCAATTTGGGTGCACATATGTGACGTTGCTTCACCTTCACCAACTAAGTGTCTTTTCTCAATTCCTGTACGTGAACGGATCCACTCATCAGAGGTATCTACCATTTTCTCAAGATCGAAGTTGGAAAGAACACGTTCTGGCAAATATCGTGATGTAGTTGTGATTTTTGCTTTCAACTAATAACTCCTAAATGTTCATCAATTCCTTTGGAGATATCCGATATCAAATTATTCTTAATAGATTTTTGGGCGACAAAAATAGAATTCATTATTGCTTTGGGTGTAGAACTACCATGACTCACAATAGAAATCCCATTGACTCCAAGAAGGGGAGAACCACCATGTTCCTCATAATCATACTGATTACGTATTTCTTCTAAAGCAGGCTTTATTAATGCAGCGCCTATTTTATAACTAAATTTAATTTTGATTTTTTCTTTAATCATGTCCGAAAAAGTGGTCATCCATCCTTCTGCGAATTTGATTAGGGTATTTCCAACAAATCCATCACAAACTAATACATTTGCTTCACAATCAAAAACGTGTCTGCCTTCTACATTGCCGATAAAATTGGGCAATTCATTTTTTAATAATTTATATGCTTCCAAATATAATTCTGATCCCTTTGAGGGCTCTTCACCTATATTTATCAACCCAACCTTTGTATCTTTTATACCTTCGACATGGTCAAGATAAACGGATGCCATAATTCCAAATTGAAGTAATTGTTCCGCTTTTGCGTCGGGATTTGCCCCAACATCACAAATAATCTTTCCACCTTTTTGGGTTTTTAAATAAGCACCAAGGCAGGGTCTTTTTACATGGGGAATTCGTCCCAATAGAAAAAGGGAGGTTGCCATGACAGCACCAGTGTGCCCAGCACTGATAAATGCATCGGCTTTATTCTCTTTGACTAATTTTATTCCTTGGACTAAAGATGAATCCGGTTTGGATTTAATGACTTTAGAACCATTGTCATGCATGGTAACAATTTCAGTGGTGGGAAAGATGGAAATATTATCGGGAATAGAATTTCCCAATTCAGCTTTGATCTGTTCCTCGTCACCGACAAGAACGATATGAATCTCATTATTTGTCTGACGGAGGGCACTCAAGGCACCCTGGACTGTAGCCTGAGGGGCCAAGTCTCCCCCCATGGCATCCAATGCGATTTTCATTGTAATTGGGTGCAATTACTCCGAAGTAGAAAGGACTGGACGTCCACGGTAGTAACCGCAATTTGGGCATGCCCGGTGAGGCATTTTAGGCTGGCTGCATTGGGCGCAGTTGCCTGTATTTACAGCCGCCGCTTTATAATGTGTGCGGCGTTTTCTGCTGCGTGCTTTTGATTGTCTTCCTTTAGGTAATGCCATGATTACTCCAAAATTATTTTAATTTTTCAAATTTTTTAATGCGTCCCAACGTGAATTATCTTCTGTTGAATTACAACTACATGTTGACTCATTCAGATTAATTCCACAGTTGAGGCATAATCCCATACATGACTCATTACAAATCCTTTGAAAGGGTTCTGCCAATAAAACGAGGTCATGGATAATGGGGTTTAGATCAATAAACTCATCGGTATCTGCAAAGTGAATGACATCAACATTATCATTGTTAATCAATTCATCATTACCTGTTAGAATTACATCTAATAATGATTCGAGTTCTTCTTCAAACTTTGTAAGACAACGGTCACACTTTTCTAGGACTTTCCCCTTCAAAGGTCCGTGTATACGATACCCACCAGCGGCATGTTCCACCGAAAGTGTGCATGTCAATTTTCCACCTGCTATCTGAAGATCATTCAGATCCATAGAGTCTGCTGAGATTTCAAAAAGCTGGTTGGAAATATGTTTTTCTAAATCCGACCTAAATAGCTTCATTTTAGCCTAGAAATTTACTTCTTATTTTTACCGCTTATCAAGGCTATTTCAGGATTGCATTTTATTGATAAATATGAACAGGATTAATCTTCTGTCGATGGCTCATCATCTGAAGTTGAATCGGATTCCTTACCATCAAGATCAAAGGCTTCATCTTCATCTTCATCTTCCTCGTCTTCTAATTCTTCTTCATCTTTCCGTTCAAGAATATTATCATCATCCGATTTTTTTCGGAAAATTGTGAACATAATTGTTTCACCGACAGAAAGGATTGATAGGAAATATGAGAAAAAGGACATGGTAATCAGGAATATAAATATACCCACTATAACGGCGGCAATACATTCAGTGCCTGATAAACTGCCTGGGGCTGCGGGAATAAAGCATGTATAGAAATCGTCTAATGCATTACTGCCAATTAAACATGTGCCACAGCAAGATCCAGAAGTTGAACAGGCGGCGACAATTGAATTAAATAAATCCTGAGGCCAGATCGCATTGGCAGCAGATCCTACAATATTGGTCAACTTTTGCCCCATAAGCATCTCATGTCCAAAAACTAAATTAACTAATTTAAAACCATAAAGCATGACTAATTTAAAAACGCCAACAGAGATAGCCGCTAATGGGAGCAAAACACCGTGGTAAGCGATTACGCGCCATGGTTGGCTCCAGGTAACAGAGTAGCTGTTGAATACTGCACCCATAGTATCTTCTTCAATTGTTCCTACAATTGCTGGTGTGTAGATGAATGATACCAAAAATACCACCGAAGTATAAACGGTGAAAACAGCTCCGAAAAAATAAAGGAGGTACGGGAGTGCAAATAGAAATTCACCAACAAATGGAATCTTTCCAAACAACGCAAATAAGGCAGCCATACCAATAAAGAAAACAAGGATCAGCGCCATTGAAATAGATGTAAATACGACAGGATGCCAGTGTTTTTTCACAAATCTCCAGGCGTCGCCTGAGGAATAAAATTCATCTCCTTTTAACTGTTTGTAGGTTACCCTTGCAACAGCGGTGCAGGCCAAATGAATAGCGATTAGCCAATCAATTACACCACCCCAAAATAGTACCCATGCATACCAAGGCGCATCGTTCCCATAGAGGCAAGGATATAATCCTTGGGAAGCCCATGTTTCACCAAAGGGTTGTCCAGAGAGGGCAAGGGCAATATAATTAAGAATGAAATAAGCAACATACCCAATTACGTTGGCGACAAGAAAGATCCAAATCTTTTTACCGCTAAGAGCAAGACGCGGTGCGCGAAATATATCTCGCACGTCAAAATGTAGGTTCATAGGTTCCATAATTATTCCTAGTTTTAGTTTTGGAGTTTAATATTCATATCGAACATTGTCTACCCAGGCTTGTTCCGAACGGGTACTCGATAAGGATTTTGCTACAGCAACGGCTGTTTCGCGTTTATCATAACTGCCAACACGGATGCGATACCAAATTTCATTGGTTTCCTTGAAAACAGCTTTTTGGATGTAAGCATCGAATCCGGCATCGATTAAAGTGGCAGCAACTTTTTTTGCATCTTCCAGTACTTTTTTAGATCCAACTTGTATTGTAAATCTTTCTTTATCAAAAGGAATGGAGGCACCCCTGCCTTTTTTAATTTTTTTCCTTTTTGGAGTCGGAGGTGGGGGAGGTGGCACAGCTTTTTTCACTGGGGCTGACTTTATTACAGCAGCAACTTTTTCTTCTTCAATAGCGTCAACAACTTCTGTCTTTACTTCAGGAATGGTTTGTTCGGCTTCTTCAATTACTTCTGCAATTGTTTCCGACTCATACCATTTAGGTTCATCGTTTTCGGCCATTAATTCAGAAACTGCATCTTCAGTTTCTTCTTCGTTAATAACATCATTAGCTACTTCAATATTTTCAGGATCGATAATATCGTAAGTAAATGATTGGGTACTAATTTCATCATTAAAATGAAAAACAGAAACTTCAACGCTGTAAAGGCCAGGTACGTCAGGAATATAAAATACAGATGCACTTGTTTCACCTTTTTCTATAGCTGCGTTATTTACGTTACTATTATTGGGTACACTGGACAGCTCCCAGATAAAATCAAGATTCTGGCTTTCTTCAGGTATTTCAGCCGATAATGTTATTGTCTCTCCAACGATTCCGGTGGGGTGTTCCTTTGTACAACCGGAAAAACTCAGCAGTATCAAAAGAAGTGTTAAATATATTTTTCTGTTCATCATTTCAATCGAGGCGCGAAAGCCTATCATGGAATTTGGTGGAAGGAGAGGGAAACATGCAACCGTTACTGATTGCTAATTAATTCACTATTTGTAAAAAAGAAACCGATCTCAATGATGGCATTTTCATCACTGTCCGCACCGTGAACAGCATTTTCACCCAATGAGGTTGCGAAATCTTTCCGAATTGTACCTTCAGCTGCTTCGGCGGGATTGGTCGCTCCGATTGTTTCACGCCATGCGGCAACTGCGTTTTCTTTTTCTAAAGCAAGAACCATGGTTTTCCCGGAGGACATAAATGTTGTCAATTCTTCAAAGAAAGGCCGCTCACGATGCACGGAATAAAATCCTTCAGCCTGAGCTTTTGTCATGCGAATAAGTTTGGCGCCGAGGATCTTAAATCCTGCGTCAATGACGCGATCGAGAATTTTGCCCATATGACCATTCCGGATTGCATCCGGTTTAATCATTGCATATGTTTTGTTACTCATTTTATATATTTCCTATAATATTTTGTATTGTTTGCTACTAAGACAAAAAGTCACGAAGATTTTTTTATTTAATAAATGGTTTCTTAGCGCCTTAGTGTTTTCGTGGCTTTTAATTATTGTTTAATGCTGTTTTCATTTTATCACCGATTTCTGCCACCGATTCGCAGACAGCAATCCCACATTCAGTCATAATTCTCATTTTCGCTTCAGCCGTATCATCGCCACCGGAGACAATTGCACCTGCATGACCCATCCGTCGTCCGGGAGGTGCCGTTTGACCGGCTATAAAACCTACTACTGGTTTGGTCATATTTTCTTTGATCCAGCGTGCGGCTTCATTTTCCATTTGTCCACCAATTTCACCAATCAAGACAACACCATTTGTTTCAGGATCTGCTTCAAATAATTTTAGAGCATCAATCATGGAGGTACCGATGATAGGATCGCCGCCAATACCCAACGCTGTGGATTGACCCAATCCAACATTTACCAATTGGCCAATGGCTTCGTAAGTCAATGTTCCTGATTTTGAGAGGACACCAATATTACCTTTTTTACAAATGAATCCGGGCATAATCCCTAGTTTGCATTCATCCACAGTAATAATTCCGGGACAGTTAGGCCCAATCAATCGCGTGCCATTCTGATCTATGATTCGTTTGGCCTTCACCATATCATGTACAGGAACCCCCTCTGTAATACAAACCACCAATTCAACACCCGCATCGGATGCTTCAATTATCGCTTCAGCGGCGAAAGGTGGCGGAACGAAAATAATGGATACATTCGCATTTGTTTCAGTTCGCGCTTCTTCCACGGAATTGAAGACGGGTACTTTCCCGTCTAAGGCCATTTGACCGCCTTTACCAGGTGTAACGCCGGCCACAACATTAGTACCGTATTCCAGCATTTGGGTGGCATGGAAGGTTCCCTCTGAACCCGTAATCCCTTGGACCATTACACGAGAATCTTTATTCACTAAAATAGACATATATATTCCTTTAACTATTTATAGCTGCGCCAACAACTTTTTTCGCAGCATCTTTCATATCGTTTGCAGGGATAATGGCTAATCCCGATTCAGATAAAATTGTTTTGGCTTCTTTGGCATTGGTTCCTTCAAGACGAACCACAACGGGGACTTTTAATCCCAATTCTTTCACCGCTTGGATGACACCATTAGCCACCCGATCACAGCGAACGATTCCGCCGAAAATATTGATTAAAATCGCTTTCACATGGTCATCTGAAAGAATGATCTTAAAACCATTTTTTACTGTTTCAGCAGAAGCGGCACCACCCACATCGAGGAAGTTAGCCGGTTCACCGCCGGCCAGTTTGATAATATCCATGGTGGCCATTGCAAGACCGGCACCATTCACCATACAACCCACATTTCCATCCAACTTAATGTAATTCAGGTCATATTTACTTGCTTCAAGTTCGGTGGGGTCTTCTTCATGAACATCTCTTAAGTCAGCAATATCCTTGTGTCGGTACATGGCATTGCCGTCAAAATTAAATTTGGCATCTAATGCAACGATCTGATCATCCTCTGTGAGAACCAATGGATTGATCTCCACAATGGATGCATCCGTACCCATATAGCAAGCATACATTTTCATAAAAATCTTAACGGCAGATTTGAATGCATCGCCGCTGAGACTAAGTCCAAAAGCCAACTTCCGCGCTTGAAAAGATTTCATTCCAACCAATGGGTCTATCCAAACTTTGATGATCTTTTCGGGTGTTTCTGCTGCAACTTTTTCTATCTCTACGCCGCCTTCTGATGAAACCATGAATACGTCCTTGGTTTGAGAACGATCAAGAGTTATGGCGCAATAATATTCTTGTTTAATATCGAATGCTTGGGTGATATAAACCTTTCGGACTTCCTGACCTTCGGTCCCGGTTTGGTGGGTAATCAATTTCATGCCCATCATTTTTTGGGCATTTTCTAAAGCCACATCGGTAGAAGGTGAATATTTCACGCCGCCACCTTTGCCACGTCCGCCAGCGTGAATCTGGGCTTTTACAACCACCGCTTCTGTTTTGAATTCTTGTTGTACTTTTTTTATTGTTGCGGGGGCTTCATCAATATTATCTATCACGTAGCCATCTTGGATTGGAATGCCGTATGATTTAAAAATATCCTTCCCCTGGTATTCATGAATTTTCATGGATTAGTTCCTAACTATTGTTCCGTTATTTCCGTTAATTGCTTCTTTCACACCTTCGATTGAGGTGATAACCACTTTATCTCCATGATGTTTCAGGAAATATAAAGCAGCTTGAATTTTTGGTCCCATACTGCCGGCCTGGAAATGGCCTTCTTCATTATAAGTTTTTGCTTCAGATGCTGTTATTTCGGTCAATTGTTGTTCCTCATTCGTGCCGAAATTTAAACATACTTTATCTACATCTGTAATAATCCAAAGTTCATTCGCTTTGATGACACGCCCCAACAAGGCTGCGGATAGGTCTTTATCCACCACAGCATCGAGACCTTCGATATTCCCATTTTTATCCAAATAAGCGGGGATACCACCTCCACCGGATGCAATAACAATAATGCCATTATCCACCAATGTTTGGATCGATTTACCATGCTCAATATATTGGGGTAGTGGACTGGGAACCACTTGACGCCATTCACCTGGATTTTGTTCTTTAACTGTCCAGCCAAATTTTTCAACCATTTTATTAGCTTCTTCTTTTGGGAATCGCTGACCGATATATTTTGATGGATTTTTGATGGATGGATCATTCGCATCCACGATTGTTTGGGTTATCAGTGTAACCACTTCGCGATCAATTTCTTCCAATTTCAACGAATTTTGCAGGGACTGTTGAATCATGTATCCAATGGAACCTTGGGTTTCTGCGACACAAATGCCCAAGGGTAGAGGCGGCACATCGCTATGGGTCAATTCCATGCGAAATAATTCATCCCCCACCTGGGGGCCGTTTCCGTGAGTGAGACAAATGTTGTATCCCAATGTGACAAAATGCATAATGGCATCAAGACTTTCCCGCGTATGGGCGAATTGCTGGTGAATTGTACCCGCTTCACCTTTGGGAGAGAGGGCATTGCCCCCCAATGCAATTATAACAGATTTTTCCATAGATAGTTTAAATGATTGTGTGGATTTTATTCTTCACCCATAAATGGATATCGAAAATTCTTTGGTGGATCGAAGGTTTCTTTAATTGTCCGCATGGATATCCAGCGAATCAAATTGAATATGGATCCTGCTTTGTCGTTTGTTCCGGAAGCGCGGCTGCCCCCAAATGGCTGTTGACCAACAACAGCACCGGTGGGTTTATCATTGATATAGAAATTCCCTGCGGCGTGTGTTAGTTTTTCTGTTGCATCATTTACCGCTTCACGATCTTGTCCCCACACACAGCCCGTTAAAGCGTAAGGTGAGGTGGTATCTACTAGTTTTAGGGTGGCTTCCCAATCTTTGGGATTATAGAGATAAATGGTAAGAACAGGTCCAAAGATTTCTTCGCACATGGTGGTGAATTTTGGATTGTCTGTTAAAATCGTTGTCGGTTCAATGAAATAACCAACGGAATCATCGCAATTACCCCCTGTGATTATTTCAGCATCGGCTGCTTCATTGGCACCCTTAATGAAATCTGAAATTGAATCAAAAGCTGATTTGTCAATCACCGCATTCATGAAGTTTGAGAAATTTTCCGGATCACCCATTTTGATTTCATTCACCTGTTTCACATATTTCTTTTTCAGTTCAGGCCAAATGGTTGTTGGGATATAAGCACGAGAGAGAGCCGAACATTTTTGCCCTTGATATTCAAAGGCACCCCGAACCATAGCCGTTGCCAGTGCATCCACATCGGATGATTCATGGGCGATACAAAAATCTTTTCCGCCGGTTTCACCAACAATTCGTGGGTATGATTTATAATTGGCAATATTTTCACCAACTGTTTTCCACATACCTTGAAATACTGCTGTAGAACCGGTGAAATGGACGCCCGCCAAATTTGGGTCACTCATAACATTAGGGCCAACTTCTCTACCGGAGCCGGGAATGAAATTGATAACACCATCGGGAACACCTGCTTCTTTAAATAATTTCATCATAAAGTGGGCGCTATACACTGCGCTTGAGGCCGGTTTCCACAAGGCAACATTTCCCATAAGGGCCGGTGCTGCGGGGAGGTTCCCTGCAATAGAAGTAAAGTTAAATGGTGTGACCGCAAAAATGAAGCCTTCTAAAGGTCGGTGTTCTAGCCGGTTCCACATACCATCGGGAGAATAGGTGGGCTGTTGGCTATAAAGATCCTGAGCATACCAACAGTTAAAGTTCAAAAAGTCGATCATTTCGCAAGAGGCATCAACCTCCGCCTGGAAAGCATTTTTACTTTGGCCGAGCATAGTCGCTGCGTTAATTGTTTGATCATTATGGCGCTGGAGGATGGTGGCCATTTTCTTAAAGATTGCCGCACGAGATTCCCATGGCATCTTGGACCAAGTTTTCCATGCATCCATGGCTGCATCAATAGCCATTTGCACTTCTTTTTTCCCCGCCATGTGGTAATGACCGAGAACATGATTATGGTCATGGGGAATGCGCATTTCACCCATATTACCCGTTTTGATTTCTTGTCCACCAATAATAAGGGGTACTTCAATCTGCTGGGATTTTAAATCTTGGATGCGCGCTTTCAGGGCAGCCCTCTCCGGAGTTCCAGGGGCATAGGATAAAATCGGTTCATTAACAGGTTTGGGAACGATAGCTTTAGCGTTTTGCATTAAGGCCTCAGTTAATTAAGAATTTTAAGGTCAAAAAAAGCTTGGGAATTTATTGGTTAAAAAGGGAGGATTCAAGTGATGGAAGTAGTATTGTCATTGCGAGAGGTTTCGCCTCAGGCAGAACAGCGAAGCAATCCCGTATGGTCAAGTAGAGGATTGCCGCGACCCACAAAATGCGGGTTTCGCAATGACAAAAGGAGTGATGGATTAATGGAGGTTTGAAATGATGAGTGCGCCTGTCCGCCCTTTTTTTTATTCGGGTTGATACCTAGGTCAACCCACACAATATTTATTGAACTTGAACAGGACGCAACGTCCTATTCAGAGAGATTGGAATTCAAAAGAGATGTATTAAGAAATCGAATCTAAAATCGAAACCATATCTTCTTTTTCAGAGGCAGAAACGAGCGCTTTTCGCATAGGACTGGCCCCATCAAATCCGCGGATATACCACCCGAAATGTTTTCGCATAAGGTTGATGCCAACCCGTTCACCATGCCAATCAATCATATGATTAAGGTGTCTTTTGCAACAGGCGACTTTATCATAAATCGACGGTTGATCTGGAATTGGTTGTCCTTTATATAATGCAACCGCGTCCCTAAAAAACCATGGATTCCCTAACGCACTACGCCCTACCATTACCCCATCACACCCAGTTTCATCAAACATTTTCATTATATGGTCGGGCGTTTTAATATCTCCATTACCAATAACGGGCAAGGATGTAGATTCTTTCAGTGCTTTGATTAATGTCCAGTCCGCAGAACCGCTATAGCTTTGTTTGGTAGTTCGTGGATGAAGAGCAATAGCTTTGACGCCGATTTTTTCTAGTCTAGGTCCTACTTCTGGCACGACAATTGAACTGGAATCCCAGCCCGCGCGCATTTTTACTGTTACGGGCACTTCAGGAACCGATTCCACAACGGCTGAAGTTATATCATCCATTAAACATAAGTCCCTTAATGCTGCAGAACCAGCACCTCGCTTGGTTATTTTCGGCACGGGGCAGCCATAGTTGATGTCCAGTATGTCGGGAGAAAATTTATCAACAATCATACGAGCAGCACGGCTCATAACCTCTGGGGAATCTCCAAAAATTTGGATGCCGATTGGTCGTTCAAAAACTGTGAATTTAATCATTTGCCATGTTTTGGCATTTTCTCTGATTATGCCATGGGCAGAAACAAATTCAGAATAAACGACTCCGGCGCCTTGCTCTTTACATAAAACGCGAAAGGGGTAGTCCGTCACCCCTGCCATTGGGGCCAAGAGGATGGGTGTCTCTATATTTAGGTTGCCGATTTGCATGAATCAATTTAATGAATTCAAAACGTGTTAAATAATTCTTTCAAGCGGAATTTAAAAGCAATATATTTGCTGGCTTTATTAGACAATAAAATAGCAGTTTGAGGAATTATGAGTAGAGTTTGTGACGTAACAGGAAGAAAACCCATGTTCGGGAACAATGTGAGCCATGCCCACAACAAAACCCGTCGTCGGTTTGATATTAACCTGCAGAAAAAAAGATTTTGGTTAGCGGATGAAAACCGCTGGATTACCCTCAATGTTTCCACACAGGGCTTACGGCTTATTGATAAGATAGGTATTCGTAAAGTTTTGAATAGAATGAAAGCTGACAAGAAAAAAGTTTAACTTTATATTATACGATCAATAGATCCTCCTTTGGTTAAAAAACCCTCGTCTTTTGGCGGGGGTTTTTTGTTTTTTGACAACCAAATGAGCAATTATAAGTACGTATTGTGATGCGTCTTTACTCCAAAAAAAAAGATCCTCCCGCGGTTAACAGGAGGATCTTCATAGCAAGGATGTGCCTCGCCTACCAAGAAAACAAGAACTAGACGATTAGTCGCTAGATATGTTTTTATTCATGCTGTCGTCTAATGAATGCGGGTACTTCCAAATCATTCCCGTAAATGGGTGGATTTGTGTCATCAAAAAACATGGTTGCTTTTGGTTTTTCAATCTCAGGTTCTTTTGGGATTAACTCTTCCTGATAAGATTGCTGATGTAATGGTACATTTTCTTTTTCCGCAAGGATTCTAGTTTGAGTAGGTGTCACTTCTTTATGTTCGTTATGGTTACTTCGTAAATCATCAACCACAAGTTTACGGTTAAACCCCGTGGCAATTACTGTTACTTCGATGGAATCACTCAGAGTTGGATCTATTACTGCGCCAAAAATGATATTGGCATCCTTGCCCGCTTCTTCAAAAATAATTGAAGTTGCTTCGTCCACTTCCATAAGTGTCATTTCAGGACTGCCGGTAATATTCACCAATACACCTTGGGCGCCGGAGATAGAAGCACTATCCAGCAGTGGACTCGAAATAGCTTGTTGTGCGGCCAATACGGCTCGTTCTTCTCCATTAGCTGTTCCAGTCCCCATGACAGCTTCACCCATGTTTTTCATGACTGTTTCAACATCGGCAAAATCAAGGTTGATTAATCCATGAACATTGATTAGATCAGATATTCCTTTGGATGCATGATGAAGAATGGAATCCGCCAATTTAAATGCTTCCACAACCGTTGTACTCTTATCTACAATAGACATGAGTTTTTGATTTGGAATAGTAATAACTGTATCACAAGCTTTTCGCAATTCAGTTACACCGGCCAACCCACGATTCATCCGTTTTGGTCCTTCAAAATTGAAAGGAACTGTTACAATTCCTACAGTCAGAATTCCCATTTCTCGGGCGAGTTGTGCTACCACAGGCGCAGCGCCTGTTCCGGTACCACCGCCCATACCGGCTGTGATAAAAACCATGTCCGCTCCTTCTAACATGGATTTCATAACTTCTTGGTCAGCCTCCATGGCATCTTTACCAATTTCTGAACGGGCGCCAGCACCTAATCCTTTGGTAAGATTTTTTCCAATCTGTATTTTATTTTCAGCACCATTATTATCTAGATCTTGGGCATCTGTATTAATAACAATAAAATCGACACCGGTCATTCCGGCTTGGATCATGCGATTAACTGCATTTCCGCCGGCACCACCTACGCCGATAAGTTTGAGGTTTGCTTTTTGTTCAGCTAGACTATTGAATTCAAATAGCATAGTGATTCTCCTTTTCTTCGTTTCTTGGTATGTGATTTATTATTTTTTTCATTAAAAAAAATCTTTTACTAATTCTTTCAATTTGTCGAATGCACCTTTGATTGAGGTACCTGTTTTTTGGATGAGGGAAAGGTCATCGCCAAAGATTTTCCATTGTGCCAAGCCAATAGCACTCGCGTAGATCGGACTGCTGGCAATATCCACTGCACCGCTAATATTATTAGGCTTTCCTATGCGAACAGGCATATTGATGGTTTCTTGGGCGAGTCCAACGAGGTTTTTTAATTCTGAGCCGCCACCAGTAAGAACCATGCCATATGTCAATTTATCTTTTATATCAGCGCGGGATACTTCGCGCATAGTCAATTGTAGGATTTCAACCATTCGTGCTTCCACATATCGGGATAATTCATGTTCAGAAACTTTGCGTTTTATTTGTCCATTTTGTGCCGGCAGTTCAAAGTCCAGGGCAGGAGATGACATTGATGCTTTTGCAGAACCATAAGTCTTTTTTATATTTTCTGCTTCATCAATTCCCACTTGAAGCATTACAGCAATATCATTTGTAATGCTTGCAGCGCCAATACCTAAGGTAGCTGTGTGGCGAATGCCACCTTCATGGTAAACCACGATATCCGTAGTAGTGGCACCTATATCTACGCAAACTACACCGAGATTTTTTTCATCCTCCACCAATGTGGCGATGCTTGAAGCCAGCCCTTGATAAACGATTCCATCAACTGCCACTCCTAATTCTTCCGCACAACTAGCTAAGTTTGTGGCAGCGGTGGTTGCAACTGTGATTAAATGGACACGGGCTTCCAAGCGTCTTCCCGTCAATCCAACCGGGTCTTTAATAGAATCCATGGTATCGATGACGTATTCCTGAGGAAGCACATGAAGAATATCACGATCAACCGGGAGGGATATAGCTTTTGCCAAGTCCAAGACCCGATGGACGTCTGCCGCTGTAATATCATGCTGTATAGACACATTTGAATTGCCGTTATTTCCAATCGCAATGGCACCTTGTGTATTGATTCCCCGGATGTGATCCCCGGAAATTCCAAGGGACAGTTTTTGCACATTAATATCAGCCATTGTTTGGGCTTCCTGAAGCGCATGATCCATCTCTTCTATGAGTTGATCTCGATGGGTGATTGATCCTTTTTTAATTCCAGTAGCGGGAGAAATACCTACACCCAATAATTTTATACTATCTGAATTGGGATCCACCTCAGTTATAGCGCAACAGATTTTATTGGAACCGACGTCTAAACCGGTCTGTATGTATTTCTCCTGGTTTCGATTGGAGCGAATCATGTCCACTCTCGGGCTACCAGCTGTTTCTTATACCGCATATCCAGCAACCTGTAGTCGGTTAACTGGCGTTGTCCTAAAGCATTATCAAAATTTTTCAATATATTTAATTTGAGTAAAATATCCTTTTTCCCAAGAATGACTCGTGTGGGTCGATCCGCTAGAATAAGGACATATTCATCATCCTTGTTTAAAGTTAATTCAGAAATATTTTCATATAGTTTGGGATACCCATTGGAAATCTTAGTTAGAATATTGACAGCTTCTTTCACTTTGATTGAATAGGTTTTTTCTCCTTCTGGATAGAGATCTTTAGCCGAGTTAAATCCGGATAAAATTGGTATAAGGGCACTATGGCTGTACGCATGATCCGGGAGAACAACACCTTCATCATCGATCATTAATAATGATTCCAAATTCAGTATGGCCAAAGGCTGCCGTTCTACAATATTTATTCTCAATTGATTGGGATAGTGGCGACTGACTCTTGCCGCCTTCACGAATGGATTAGTCTCAATTGATTCAGCAATCTCTCCCAAATCCGCATCATGAATTGATTGAATATTAAATTTATCAATAATCTTTTGGTAATCTGCTTTTTCTAAAATTTCATAGCCACTAATGCGAATTTTGTTCATATCAAATGATTGCCGATAGTTGGCCCATTTAGCGGCACCCAAAAATGTCAGGAGAAATAAAAGAGTTAGACCGGCGCCAATGATCTGCCTCATAGAAATATTTTGTTTTTTCTTTTTGCTCATACGTCAAATGTCCCCATTTTAAATCCCAAAGTTTTTACCTCTAAATCCAACATGATACCAAATTTGCCCTGGACAGTTTCCCTAGCTAAACGAATAAGTTTAACAATATCCTTTGCTTTAGCTTTACCATGGTTTACAAAAAAGTTGGCATGAATCGGAGAAATTTCAGCATCACCAATTTTTATTCCTTTTAGTCCTGCTTTATCAATAAAGTATCCCGCTGCACCCTCAGATGGATTTTTGAATACACTACCAGCAGAACGAAATTTCAGCGGTTGAGATGCTTTCCGTCCGCCACTTGCCACGGATCGTTTTTCCATAACTGTTTTTTCATCGCTTTGAATCAGTTCAAATTCTGCGCTGACAACAATCTCGTCAGTAGGGAAGGTCGAGTGTCGGTAGCTGAAAGAAATGTCTCCGGGTTGATACTGCATTTCATTACCCGCCATAGTCATCACATTAACATGTTTCAGGTAGTTTGAAATTTCACCACCGAACGCGCCAGCATTCATGACCAATGCACCGCCCAATGTTCCAGGGACGCCAATTAAACTTTCTACTCCCGAAAGGTGGCGGCTTATGCATTCCTTAACCATTTTACCTAACATTACACCGGATTCCGCTAAAATATTTGCACCATTGATTTCAAGGTGATTAAATGATTTCCCCAATGTAATTACCAAGCCGTCAATTCCTTCATCAGCCACTAGTAAATTTGAACCAGAACCTACGAAATATGTAGGAATGTCATGAGCCTTTGCAAACTGAAGCATCTCTGCCAAGTCGGCTTTATCCTTTGGTGTAACATAAGCTCTTGCCGGGCCGCCGATACCATAGGAGGTATGTTTTGACATTAATTCATCTTTCAGGTATGTGCCTTTTGTCATTGTATTCAATGTTTCCATGGGATCCACCTCAGGCAGCCACTTCTTTACTATTTAAATGATCAAAATAAGATTGGCCATAGCGCCAAATTGTTCCAGCGCCAATGGTGATGACCAAATCATTTTCTTGGACAATATTATCTAAGGCATCTTGAAGGTCATCCAACTCAGGAATATAATGAGCTTGTTTATGGCCGGCAGAGCGGGCGGCATCAAATACCAGTTTACCCGTCACGCCTTTTATGGGTTTTTCCCGGGCAGGATAAATATCTGTTACAATAAGAATATCACTATCCATAAAAGCAGCAGCAAATTCTTTGTAAAATGATTCAGTGCGTGTGAATAGATGGGGTTGAAATACGGCAATTATCCTGCGATCCCAACCATCTCTGGCTGCTTGAAGGGTGGCAGAAACTTCCGTTGGATGGTGAGCATAGTCGTCCACAACCATCACATCGTTAGCCACACCTTTAATTTCAAACCGGCGGCGGACGCCACCATAACTGCCAATCCCTGCAATAATTGCTTTCGCATCTAATCCCATTTCAAATCCGATTGCGGCTGCCGCTAAGGAATTCAATACATTATGCTTTCCCGGAACATGAAGCGTTACATCGCCACAATTTTTATTATTTTGATATAGGGTGAATGTTGTAACCATTTCATTGGGTCGAATATTTTTTGCGCTGATTTCAGCTTGGGAAGAAAGGCCATAAGTAATCACGGGACGCTTTACCTGAGGAATTATATACTGAACGCCGGGCGAATCAAGGCACGCCACAAGAGCGCCATAAAAGGGGACAGAATTGGCGAAATTGGCGAATGAATTAAATAGATCATCCATATCATCATAGCAATCCATGTGTTCCCGCTCAATATTTGTAATAACGGCGATGGTGGGTTTTAGCTGGAGGAAACTTTTGTCATACTCATCTGCTTCAACCACAATAAGATCACCGGATCCCAATTGTGAATTGGTATTAATATTCTGTACCAATCCACCCACAACCATTGTGGGATCCAAATCAGCATGAGATAGTAATGCACCCACCATAGATGAAGTTGAGGTTTTCCCATGAGTCCCGCCCACACCGATGCTGGTTTGTTTTAATGCGATTAATTCACCCAGCATTTCTGCACGTTTAATTATAGGAATATTATTTTCATGGGCGGCGATCAATTCAGAATTATCCTTTGGCACTGCACTAGAGTAGACCAATACTTCGCAGTCTTTTACATTTTTTGCTTCATGCCCTTCAAAAATGGTGGCACCATGGGTTTTTAAATTCCTGATAATCTCGGAATCATTCAAATCTGAACCGCTTACGGTAAATCCAAGATTCATGAGTAATTCAGCAATACCGCTCATGCCAATTCCGCCAATCCCAACAAAATGAACTTTATTCACTTTTCGAAACATCATGATTGAATTAACGCCAATGCATGATCCACAATTTCGGAAGTGGCGTTTGGTTTACCCAATTTCAAACTTTCATTTCCCATGACCTTTAATTGGCTTTCACTATCAAATAGTCCTTGAATAAGTGAAGCCAATTTTTCGGGGATTAAATCTTTTTCGGCAATTATAGTTGCAGCACCGTGTTTGGCTAATGCGTCGGCATTCTTTGTTTGGTGATCCGCCGCTGCAGAGGGGAGAGGAATCAAAATAGATGGCTTCCCGCAGACGGTTAATTCTGAGCAAGTGATAGCGCCGGACCTGCTCATGACCAAATCACAGGCGGCGTAGGCATTTGCCATATCATCAATGAACGGCAGTACTTTACAACTGTCATTTTCATGATGACTGTATTTTGAAAATTGACTTTTCCCCGTTTGCCAGATAACTTGAATATTTGAAATAGATAGTGTTGAAATCATTTTATCCATGGTCTCATTTAACGCGCGGGATCCTTGGCTACCTCCAAATAAGAATAATGTTTTTTTATTTGAATCAAATCCAAATTGACGCAATCCAATCTCTTTATTTCCCATATTAATTTCTTTTCGCACTGGATTGCCGGTCAAAATGCACTTTTTTTTTACATATAATTGTGCTTCTTCAAATGCGATACACACTTCTTGGGCCTTATCCGCGAACCATCGTGTTGTGACGCCAGGGAAAGAATTCTGTTCTTGGATTAATGTTGGTACAGATTTCAAGATTCCTTCCCTTAGTGGAAGTGCGCTTGCATAACCGCCGGTGGCAATAATCATACCAGGATTAATGGCTCGAAATATTTTTTTAATTTTTGCTATAGATGATATCAGTCTTACAGGAAGAAGAATGTTTTTGCCAATACCATCTAAGTTTAAACTGCGTTGCAAACCCCTAATTGGCAAAAGCGAATGATTTACATTCTTTACCGGTAGAACGTCTTTTTCAATTCCAAACTTGGAGCCTATATAGTGGATATTGGCGTCAGGCTGGCGGCGCATGATTTCGTCACCAATGGCAAGCGCTGGGAAGAGGTGCCCACCAGTCCCTCCCCCGGAAATGATAATGCTCATTGAACTAGCCATTGAATTTCGGCCTCCAATCTGATCTGTGGCTGACACTGCGTTTTGCCTGGCTAATATTGATAAGAATACCAAAACAAGCCAAATTCATGACAAGACTGCTACCACCATGGCTGACCAATGGCATGGGCAAGCCGGTTACAGGAAATATCCCCGTGACCACGGCAACATTGATAAAAGCATAAATTATAATACTAAAAGAAATACCCATGGATAGCATAACGCCGAATGGGTCGGTTGTCTCCTTGGCAATCTTTATGCCTCGCTGAAAAATGAAAAGAAAAAGTGTAATAATAAAGATTGCACCCAAAAAGCCTAACTCTTCCCCTATTATTGCATAAATAAAATCAGTGTGGGGCGTTGGGAGGAACAGGTTTTTTTCCATACTATTTCCTAAACCCAAACCCCAGAAACCGCCATTGCCTAAACTTATCAATGATTGCTGCGCCTGATATCCAACAACTTCCTGATTAGCGGACCCCATACCAAAAACAGATCCAAGCCAGTAAATGACTCGTTTCATTCTATAAGAACGCATGAGCATTACGGGAATCATGACCACAATTGCCACTGCGCTGGTAGCCATTATATGGGGAATACGTGCGCCACCAATAAATAACATAGCAAATCCAATAAAACCTATCACGGCTGCGGTACTAAAATCAGGTTGAATCACAATTGTCATTAAGATGGCTGCCATGAGTACGATTGGTGGGAAAAATCCGGAATAAAAATCCTTAAGCTTTTCTCGTTTTTTATCAATGTAATAAGCAAGGTAAACAATGAGTGAAAAGCGGGCGATATCTGAAGTCTGAACGGTGACAAAGCCCAAATCCAACCAGCGTGCCGGGAAACTGATTCCCTTAATAACATACATTAACTTGGTGGCCAGCAATAATACGATCGATCCAATCATGAGGTAGGGTGCGATCGATTTGAGTTTGCGGTAATCCATCATAATAAAGAAAAACATGATGAACATTCCCACGATCATGCGCTTTAAATGAGAACGAAGAAACAATGTATCCGTGACGTTCCCTGTTTGATTGAGAGATAGGGAAGAACTTGCACTGTAAAGCATAACCGTCCCCATGACACAAAGAATTAGAACAAGCACCATTAAAACCTGGTCATACTTTTTGGTAATTATATCAATTTGTCTCATATCTTAAACCAAGTCTTTCACTAAGGATTTGAATACGTCTCCCCGCTCTTCAAAATTGGTGAATTGATCAAAACTGGCGCATCCCGGAGAAAGCAATATGATATCTCCGGGGACTGCGCGCTGATGACAAATCTCAACGGCATCTCTTAAACTGGAAACCTGTTCCAGCTTTACCGCATCCCTGAGTGCCGTTGAGATTTTTTCACCCGCCTGACCGTAGGCGACAATTTCCTTCACTTTGTTTTGGGCATGTGGAAGGAGTTGAGAGAATTCCCCACCTTTGTCTTTTCCACCTAGGATGAGGTGGATGGAGGAGTCGAAACTATCCAAGGCAACCTTGACTGCATCCACATTCGTGGCTTTAGAGTCGTTGTAATAGGTTACCCCATTGATATCCAAAACTCTTTCGAGTCTGTGTTCTACTCCCATAAAGGAAGACATGACTTGGGCAATCCGTAAATTGGGAACGTCCATGAACTTCGCTGCAGTTGCAGCGGCAAGGGCATTCGCCAGGTTATGTTGTCCGGGAAGAGCGAGTTGATCTAGTTGAATTAGCGTGGCGTGCTTTTCATCGTAGATTTTTGTGGCGTTCATGGTAAAAACAGTTTCTCCATTCCCAAGGATACTGAATCCATGGGTTTGGGGTAAAGCGCCGTCAAATTTTGTTTTTAAAATTGGATCATCAAAATTGTAAATAATATGATCTGTCCCATTTTGATTTTTGATCATGCTCAGTTTGGCTTGGATGTAATCATCCATATTGGCATAACGATCCAAATGGTCTGGAGTAATATTAAGAAATACAGAAATTAATGGTTTGAAATGGACGATATGCTCCATTTGAAAGCTGGATATTTCTAGCACATGAATGCGATTCACTGGTTTATCTTTCAGATCTGCCAAAACGATTTCTGAAAATGCAGTACCCACATTCCCTGAAAGGGCAGGGGATAGGCTTTCTGTTTGGCACATTTTGTTCAACAAATGGACAGAAGTCGTTTTCCCATTGGAACCAGTGAGGCTGATGATAGGGGCATCGGTGAACCATGAAGCGAATTCGATTTCGCTCACAATAGGAATACTTTTAGCTTTTGCATTGAGTACGATTTCAGCATCTTGAGCAATCCCCGGGGAAACCACCCAAAGATCTGTATTATAAATTTTTTCTGTATGTCCACCGGTTTCAATTTGTATACCGAATGCTTCGAGCTTTTTTCCGGATTCAACCATTGTGTCAGTTGACCCTCCATCACTGATAAACATATTAGCCCCGAGGTAATGGCCTAGAAGGGCGGCCCCTTCACCACTGCGGCCAAATCCTATCACAGTGATTTTTGACTCTTCAATATTAATATTTTTTCTGTTCGAGATATTCATTAACGAATCTTAAATGTTGCTATTGTTAATAGTGCCAATAAAACCCCAACGATCCAAAAGCGGATGACGACACGAGATTCTGGCCAGCCTTTGAGTTCAAAATGATGATGGAATGGCGCCATGAGAAATAATTTCCGAGGTTCACCATATTTCTTTTTGGTATATCGGAAATATCCAACTTGAAGAATGACCGATACCGCTTCTGCCACGAAAACGCCTCCGATGATAATCAGTAAAAATTCTTTTTTCAGTAAAATAGCCAAAGTACCCAGCGCGGCTCCCATTGATAAAGACCCCACATCACCCATAAATACTTCTGCCGGGGCAGCATTAAACCATAAATAGCCCAAACAGGCACCCACGCAAGCCGCTGTAAATATGGTTAATTCTCCTGCGCCGGGGAGATAAATAATATTTAAATAATCCGAAAAATCCACACGGCCGCTCATATAGGCAATTGCTGCAAATACAGTGAATGATATTGCCAAAAGTCCCGCCGCCAATCCATCCAGCCCATCGGTGAGATTTACCGCATTGGATGTTCCTGTAACGACTAAAATAATCATGGCGGGATATAACAAACCAAAATCGATTACCGAATCTTTAAAGAAGGGGAGTGACGTTACTGTTCTGAAATTGTCCCAGGCCGGTGTATTATATATCCAGAATGTGACAATTATACCCAATAGAACTTGTCCAGCTAATTTATAACGAGCCACCAATCCTTTTTTTGTTTTTTTAACTGCTTTGAGGTAATCGTCAATAAAACCGATGAAACCCATCCAAATGGTAGAGATCAAGATAATTTGAATAAAGGGGTTGGTCAAATCTGCCAAGAGGGTGGTGGGCAGGATAACTGCGCTGAGGATAATTATCCCCCCCATCGTTGGAGTGCCTTTTTTCTTGTGATGGCTCTCCGGGCCATGTTCTCGAATTTCTTCACCAATTTGATATTGGCGAAGTTTTTGAATTATGGCCGGTCCGAGGATGAAACTGATGAGCAATGCCATAATTGCTGCACTAGCGCTGCGAAATGTGATGTACTGAAAAATATTAAATGGGGAGAAAACTTCACGGAGCGGATATAGGAGATGGTAAAGCATCAGTTTTCCAGAATCGCTTCCACAATAGTTTCCATCTGCATACCTCGGGACCCCTTAACCAAAATTTTATCACCATCATTAATGATGGCTTTTAATGAATCAAGGAGATCATTCTTATTATCAAAATGCCGGTGTATTTCTGTCGATTCTATGGCTGCATCTGTGGCTTCTGTTTCATTCCCAACGGTAAAAACAGCGTAAAGTTTTGCTTCATCACATTTTTGCCCAACATTGCGATGTTGTTCAATAGATGATGCTCCCAATTCAAACATATCTCCGAATACAAAGATTCGATTTCCATTTCCACTAAAAGCCTTGAGGTAGTCAATAGCCGCTACGGTGGATTCAAGGTTGGCATTATATGTATCGTCAATTATTGTTATTTCACCATTATTTTTCACCTCGCAGCGGCCTTTTGGTGGCTGGAAAGATCCGATTTTTTCCCTGATATCTTTCCACTCCAATCCAAGGGTGCGGGCGATGGCTGTACAGGCAATTACATTCTTAACGAAGGATAAATTAACAGAATGGGTAGGTATTTCTTCAGCGTCAATAGTTAATGTTATTGTGCCGTCTTCTTCATGGTGAAGATCAGCGGGATAATTACAGTCCGGGGTAAGGCCGAACGAAACCAATTCGCCGGGAACATTTAAATCAACAATGTGATGGTCAGCGGCATTTACAAATGAAATGCCATCTTTTAAACTTTTGAAAAGTGCACTCTTGGTTTCAGCGACTTTTTCGATTGTGCCGAATCCTTCTAAGTGAGCCGGCGCAATATTGGTTATAACACCGTGGGTAGGGCGGGCGATTTCGCACAGGTCCTTAATATCCCCCGGTTGATTGGCGCCCATTTCTACTATAGACGCTGAATGTTCTCCAGTTAATTGCAGTATAGTGAGGGGGAGTCCGATGGATGTATTAAAATTGCCTTCAGTGGCGTGAACAATAAATTGAGTGGATAATATATGTTTTAACAATTCTTTTGTGGATGTTTTACCATTTGAGCCGGTGATGCCAATAACGGGCAAACTAAACTGTTCTCGCCAAGCAGTGGAAACATCGGCGATAGCTTTTACAGGATCCTTAACAACGATTTGGACACCATCAACATTTTCATCAATTTTATTGACCAATGCGCATGCGGCACCATTTCCAAATACATTTTTGAGAAACACATGTCCATCCACACGTTCACCTTCGATGGCGATATATAGATCGCCGGGCTGAACTTCTCTACTGTCAGTAACGATACCTTTTATTTCAGTCTTTAATTGTGAACCCAAAGCTTGTTCAAATATTTTTGCGAAATTTTCTGGATTCGGTAGATCAATTCGCATGGATGAATTCCTCAATTATTTCAATATCGGAATAAGGATGTTTCACACCTTCGATTTCTTGGTAATTCTCACGGCCTTTTCCCAAAACAACAAGGGTGTCATTTTGATTTAAACTTGCCATTGCTTCTTTTAAAGCAATACTGCGATCATAAAATAACTGGTGTTTATCTTCAGAAAGGCCACTGACAATTTCGTTATTAATATCGTCTAAATTTTCTGACCGGGGGTTATCTGGCGTAATGAATAATTGATCAGCATATTTTTCGGAAATTCGACCCATTTCAGGACGTTTTGTTGCATCACGATCACCGCCGCATCCAAATAAAACTAATATGTTGGCATTTGGTTTTTTCATAGTCGAGATGGTTTGTAAAACTTTTTCATAGGCATCGGGTGTATGAGCATAATCCACAATTACCGACTCTCCATTCGGCAGTTGAAATACTTCCATTCTTCCGGGGATGGCGGTGCATTGAGATAAGCCATCTCGAATTACAATAGGATCAATCCCGAGTGAAACAGCAATACTAACGGCACATAAAATATTTTCTACATTGAAATCTCCAATCAGAGAAGAAGAAATTGAGACTACAATTTCCCCCGCTATGATCTTTCCTCGGATTCCATTTAAGTCTGATGATAATTCTGAAAAATGAATATCGGCGGCACCATTTTTAGAAATGCTCACCACCGGCGCTTGGGATTCTTTTGCCATAGCCAGCCCCAAAGCATCATCATGATTAATAATGGCCGTTCCTGTAATGGGCAAGGCATGAAACAGCTTTGCTTTCGCATGGAAATATTCATCCATTGATTTATGGTAATCCAAATGCTCGGGGGAGAGGTTGGTGAAAGCACCCATATTAAAATCGACATCAGCGACCCGCAACTGGTCTAAGGCATGGGAAGACACTTCCATTACAACATGAGTAAATCCTTTGTTCAATAATTCCCGAAATATTTTTTGCAAACTGATTGGGTCTGGTGTCGTTAATGTTTTTTCAGGAGCGTATCCTTCAGCAATTATACCTAAAGTGCCCAATTGAGCACCTTTAATCCCAGCTTTCTTCAGGATTCCATGAACAAGGGAAGCTGTCGTTGTTTTGCCATTTGTTCCCGTAATACCGATAACTGTTAATTCTTTTGTGGGGTGGCCATAATATTCGGCAGCCACGCGACTGGCCGCTAATCTTGGATTAGCAACTTTGATATTCGGTACCGATAATTCGCCCATATCCCTGCCGTTGGAAATAACTGCAGAAGCGCCTTTTTCAATAGCCTGAGAAATGAAATCGTGGCCATCAACTTCGGCACCATAGATGGCGACGAACAAACTTCCATCAGTTACATCCCCGGAATGTGTGCAAATATTTTTTACACTAGTGGATGGCAAAGATGCATCATTCCTGGCAATATCTTTTACAAGTTTACTTAGCTGCATTTAATTCAAGCCCATAGTGCATAAAGACCCGGGCAACTTTTTTGTTCCCGGGGTGGGACTTTGCCAAATCACATGACCCGATCCCGTAAAATTAGCTCGCATGTTAGAGGCGATTAATACCCGTTTGGCTTTACGAATACTCATGCCGCGCACATCAGGAACGATTGTATATCCATCTTGGTATTTTGGATAAGCCGCAACTGTATTAATGGGTATCATTTCTAATTTATCGTATTGATTTGCATCAACATAAATGGGTTTTGATTTAGGTTTATGGTATTGAATTGAATCATCCATATTGATGATTCGCTGGGCAATTCGTCGAAATACTGGCGCGGCACCATATCCACCCCAATGGTAGCCATATCGTGGCTCATCTAGAACGACAACACATACCACTTGAGGGTCCTCTGCTGGGAAGAATCCAGCAAAGTTTGATATATATTTGCTTTGAGAATATGACCCTTCCATGAATTTATGGGCTGTACCCGTTTTGCCCGCAACAGACCAACCTTGAATATTGGCTTTCGTCCCCGTCCCTGTTTGAACGACCTGAACTAACATATCTTTAATTGCAGCCATAATTTCCGGATCAGCAACTTTGCGAATTACTTCAGGCTTTTCGGTATAAACGACTTTACCGTCCTGAGAAAGGATTTGCTTAACTAATCGGGGCTTAAGTAGAAAACCGCCATTAGCGATGGATGAATAAGCTGATGCGAGTTGTATCGTTGTTACCGCCACTTCATAGCCGATAGAAACTTCGGCCAAAGATATTTCGCTCCAATCTTTAGTTTTGCGAAGGGTCCCTTGGATTTCACCCGGGAACCGAATTCCCGTAGCTATACCAAATCCGAAATTTCTAGAAAATTTATAAAGGGGATTCCTGCCAAGCTTCTGGGCAATTTTGATGGTTCCTACATTACTGGAATGGGCAATAATTTGGGGGAATGTAAGTAGTCCAAATTTTTCATGGTCTGTAATTATTTTACCCGCCACCAAAAATTGGCCGTCTTCACAATAAAATTCATCATAGAGTGAAACAGTTCTTGTGGCGACAGCTGCTGTGGCAGCAACAATTTTATACGTTGATCCCGGTTCAAATTGATCTGTGATTACGCGGTTCTTTTGATTCTCAATAGGGGCGGCCCCAGGCTGGTTTGGATTGTAGTCCGGCAGGGAAGCCATGGCCAGGATGGCGCCGGTTTGAGGATCCATTAAAATGCCCATTGCACCTTTGGCGTCTGTCTCTTTCACCCGACGAGCTAATTCTTCCTGGAGGATACTTTGATATTCAAGGTCGATAGTCAATTGAATATTGGAGCCATCAACCGGCGGTTTAATGGGAAAGCTTGTTTTGAATTGGGATCGCCCTTTACCATTTACCGATTTAACCACCCAACCGTGAGTTCCAGACAAATGGTTATCATATTCTTTTTCAATTCCCGTGAGGCCTTTGTCATCCACATTTGTGAAGCCGATCACCTGAGACGCGACATAGGTATGGGGATAAGATCGTCTTGATTTTCGATCGACAACCAACCCGGGTATACGTTGACCTAAAATTGTTTCAACCTTTTTCCGACGAAGGTTTCGATCCAGGTAAACAAATTCAGCTTTTGAATCCAATTTTTTTAAATAATAATCCGCCTCTCGCCCGGTGGATTCTGAAATTAAGTTGGCAAACTTTACCTTATCCTTAATTTTTGTGGGATGGGCAGCTAGGGAATAATGAATAATATTTCGCGTGAGAGGCGTATTGTTGGTGTCGTATATATTTCCACGGACCGCCAGAAGGGGCTCCTGCCTTTTACCTTGCCGAATACCCTGTTCGCGATAGGATTCGCTATCAATGACCATGATCTGAAAAAGGCGCGCAGAAAGTCCCACCCATGCAAAAATAAGGAAACAGGAAAGGACCGTAACCCGCGAGCGGAATTTCAGATAAGTCTTAGTCAATTTGTGCCGGCTAAAATATTTTCGTTTATAACAATCATTAAGGTTTCTGGCTGGGCCGGCACCATTTTCAATTCAGTCCGCGCAACTTGCGATATACGATCTCCCCGGGAAAGCTGGGCAATATCCATTATTAATTCAACCACAGAATTATCCAACACGCGGGCAACTTCGTTTTGGATTTCAATGGCCAGCATGGTTTCATCCACTTCGGTATAGACCCATAGATAAACAATTAGCCCAACGATAGAAAGGATAGTGGTTGAAAAGAAAAGGAGCGTTTGAAAGAATTCTCGATTTTTCTTTGTCCGGCGTTTGCGTTTTTTAGGATGCATTAAACGATCCTTTCTGCTGCCCGGAGCTTAGCACTACGGGAGCGACTGTTTTCGGCTTGTTCATCCTCAGAAGGGGTGATTGGTTTTTTAGTGAGCACCTTTAGCTCTCCTGCCTGCTTTAAGGATCGAAATGCATGTTTAACCATCCTGTCTTCGAGTGAATGGTAGGACATGATAACAACTCGACCGCCAACAGCGAGGTGGTCAAAAAAAATGTCGAGAAATGATGCGAGTTTTTCCAACTCGCCGTTTACCGCGATACGTATGGCTTGGAATACGCGCGCCAGGGATTTGCGTCTTTGTTGTGGAGGGGTAGACCTGCGGACGGCTTCCTTTAGGTCGGCAACCGTGGACAGGTTCGAAAAATTTTTTATTGATCGGGCAATTCTTCGGGAATGTCGTTCTTCACCAAATTGGTAAATAATATTAGCCAATTCATTGTCGGAAGAACGAGAAATAAGTTCAGCGGCTGTTTCTCCTGAATTCCCGTTAAAGCGCATATCTAACTGGCCTTCGGACTCAAAGGCGAATCCCCGCGAATCAGAATCTAGCTGCATAGAGGAGAGACCTAAGTCTAGTAATATACCATTCACTTTAGATATCCCCAAACGGTTAAGGATATCAGGGAATTTGTGGTAAGAAGATTGGTGGACAGAAATGGGACGTGCGGAGGCACCAAACAGGTTTTCGCATATTTGAAGTGCCTCCGCATCCCGGTCAATTCCTATCAGCTGCCCTTGGGAGGAGAGCCTGTTTAGGATTTGTGTGGCGTGCCCGCCAGCCCCGACAGTACCATCTAGGTAGATGCCCTTGGGCTGCAGGTTTAAGTATTCCATTACTTCGGAAACCATCACAGGAATATGGGGGAGTGAGTGTTCCTGCGATACTTGCGCGATCATTATAAAATGATTTGATTTGCCAGTTCATCAAATTCAGATGAATCGATTTTTTGCGATTCTTTATCAGCGGAATCCAATAATTTGGGATTCCAAATTTCAATTTTATTTACCATACCTAAGATGAGAGCATCTTTCCCCAACTGGGCATATTCAATCAAATTTGGCGTAATGGCAATTCGCCCCTGTTTATCATATTGAACAGATGATGCATATCTGACCGTACTACGAACGAAGGAACGGTTAATTCGAGATAGGGAGGAGAGCTTACGAAGTTCATCTTCAATTGATTGCCAGACTATAGCAGGATAGACCCAAACGCATGAATCCATACCCCGAGTGATTACAAAGGATTGGTCATTGTCTGCCGTAAGCACATTCCGGAATTTGGCCGGAATATTGACGCGCCCTTTGGTATCTAATGAATATGAAAATTCGCCAGTAAATGTATTTTTATTTATCGTCATGCCCAAAATCGTTAGGGATTATTACCCACAACTACCCATAATCTATCCCCTGTTCCCCACTTATGTCAATATATATTATGAAAAAATTATACCATCCCCACGGCAGTTGTAGGGATTGGATAAACGGTTACTTTAAAGTTTTGTGGGGTTAGCTCTTCGGGAGGAAGTGCTGGATGATGACGGATTTGTCACCGGCAGAGAGGGATATGCGAACAGGGTTTGATGACGAATTGAATGAGTTTAATACTGATCCATTCAAGTAAAGGTTTAACCCTTGAGTATGTTTAAAAAGAATATCGAAAGTTAGAACGAATTCATAAATGCGAATATCGCCGGAGGGTAATATTTCTTCAATGGAATTTAATGTGTCTGTTTTAGATCGGAACCAGACTCGCTCTGCAGTGGCCAGTTTCAATTGGTACGGTTGTTTTGCTTCCATGATTTGTACAGATTCGGATAAAACATCAAAGTTGTTTTGGAGATCCTGTTCGCTAATGGAGCCTTCATCTAGAAATTCGCTGAGATATTCTACTGGTGCTTTGGCTGCTTCTTCTGCATTTATGACGCGGATTATATAGATGGCAAAGATCAATATACCCACTAGAAGAAACCCCTTTATCATATCAGTGCGAACGTTTTTTGCTGATCGAGATGATGTCATGGCCGCTTGGTCGTCTTCGGATAATTGAAACTTCAATTCCTTCAGAGGATTTTCCTCTAATTGAGGTTCAGTTTTGGCGGGTTTTTCGGATTTATTCCCTAAAAAATTTTCAAGGTTATTCAGGATTTTTTCAGGATCAACGCCGATTTCATTGGCGTAGGCTCGAATAAAAAGACGAATATAGGTGTGGGGCAGTAAATCAAACCGCCCATTCTCAATGGCGTTGAGATAGTTGAGGCTAATCTTGGTCCTGTTATGAATTTCTTCAAGGTCAATGCCTTGCTTCTCACGGATTGATTTTAATTCTGTATAAAACTCAGACATAATGGCGACAAAGTTACATGCAGGTTTAACTTCCGAAAACTCTTTTTATCTAACAATTAATTTTAGTTTGAAGTGTTGGTGATTTTCGAAGAATTTAATTTAGAAAAATGATTATAAAATTTTGAAAGAGGAAACCCCATTACATTATAAAAGCAGCCATCAATTTGATTTACGCAAACAGAGAACCAATCCTGGATACCATAGCTTCCCGCTTTATCAAATGGATTATAAGTATCAATATAATAATAAATAACATCATCAGTTAAAGTGTTAAATGCAACATAAGTTATGGCGTGAAATGTCTCACTAATGGCTGATTTTAAATGTTGAATAGATACTCCGGTATATACTTGGTGGGTATTCCCGGACAGTCGTTTAAGCATCCGGAAACTGTCATTTCGATCCTTTGGTTTACCCAATATTTCTGATTCAAAAACCACCACAGTATCAGCGCCGATAACATAATGATTCGGATGATTAATTGCAACATCAGAAGCTTTCTCACGGGCATAATGTTCCACAAAATCGGGTGGCGATAGGTCGATAGAAAAATCTTCATGGACATTGCTGGGAATCACCTCAAACTTCAGATCGATTTGTTCTAACAGTTGCTTCCTACGGGGTGAACTCGAAGCAAGAATGATGGGATAATTATTCAATGGGTTCATCGAAACACAGCCAGACGCCCAATATGGTTTATCTTTTGTGAGCCGTCACCGGCAGTCATTTTATATAAATATACACCATTGGCTAGCATGCCGCCATATTCATCTCTGCCATCCCAATTAATTCGATGGTAGCCGATTGAATAATATTCGGGGGGGATTGACTTGATACGGCGACCTTCAAGTGTATAAATATCCACTGTTATTTTAGCATCAGAAGTAAGCTCAAAGGTGAATTGCGTTTCATGGGCAAAGGGGTTTGGAAAGTTGAAAACGTGGAGCAAATCTAACTTTTTCGATTTTAATAAAGTTAGGTCAATTCGCGCTTCAGTTGGATTATTTGCATTATCCCAAGCGCTGACATCGAGTGAAAGTTGATCCTGCTCTATAGGGATTTTATATTGAATCGTGCCTGTATTAAGGCTGTTCACATCATAAATGAATTGTTCAACTGCCAAGGATTTTTCCTCTGTTTCTGGATGGATTAAATAGAGCTCATGTCCCTTTTCTCCTGTGAGGTTTATTCCCAGTGGATCAGAAAGCCTGATAATGAGTTTCCCTTCAGAAGATAGATGATCTCCGTTTCGTAGCATCCGCCCTGATTCAGTTTCGAATGTGACAATGGGTCCTTCAGTATCATTAGAGGGAGACCCCAATGTCAGTTGAATCCCGGAGACAGCACCAATTGCCTCTTCATCTATATTGCCAGAAATTGAAAACCTGACTTTGGCCGGCTGATCTGAATAAGTAATATCCTTGGGCACACGGAATTGTGGAGAAAGGGAAGATCCTTCGAAAGTGAAGGCTCCCCGGAATAAGGTTGGTCCATTTTTTAAATAAGAAATTTGTTTCTTGGAAGAAGAAAAATTAAAGGATTTTGTAACAGTAGTCGGGCCGTCTTCAAAAACGAAGTATCCTTCTCCACTGGCGAATGGTACTGTTCCGGATAAAGTACCCACATCAAGAGTGGCTAATGTATCAGGAGTCACCCGACTGTCGCTGATGAGCTGAGAAGGAATGGGCAGTCTCATAGCAGGATCGCCAAAGAGATGAAAGAGCTCGCCGTCGGATCCGCCCGTTTTTACCGATTGCAGAACCATGCCTAAAGTTGCATCCGTTATTCCTCCGTCGGGAAAAAAGGCTGAAAAAATCTTTTCTAAATAATGAATATTGCTGGACACCGTAATACCGCGAGTGGTTGTAATAATGGCTGATGCAGCATCCATGGGTGTTCGAATCAATTCTTCCGCAAATGATTCAGACCCGATTTGATCAAAATGGCCCCAGTTACATGTGCCCGCTACCCAAATGGGAAGTTTCATTTCTGCTTTAATGAATTGGATATCATTTCGAGTTTCATTAATAATGAGTAATTTTTCCTGGGCCCATTGGGTGGGGTTCCCGTGACCGATGAAATTGATAATGGCTGTGCCTGCAGAAATTTGGTCAAATAGAGCTTGAGTGGCCTCTGGTTTAATAACCCCAAAAGCTGATCCGTCACTCACTTCAGGATAATCGACCAAATATAATTTTTTTATTTCCATGAAATTGGGGATCGACTTTGTCAGTCGTTCTGAATTGAGTGTATGGCTTTTACCCACAGATAGTTCATAGGATTCCCTTTCCGGGCGAGCAGGGTCATCTGCCACAAGAGTTATCCGTTGTTTCCAAAGTCCAGAAGGCATATTCGTCTCAAAGGCAATAATCTTTTCTACAAATGCTGTGACTTCTTCTGCCGTTCGCGCTGGGAATCGTCCCGTAGCCATCTCTGGAATAATGCCATTGAAAGCAACCAAACGGTCGTCGGTGGCGTGTGAATAATTCGTGCCCACTTCTATTGTGGGTACTTTCATGTTTGACTGCCCTGTAATATTGCGGTAATCATAATCTGCATCGCCCATAAAAAGAACAGTGATTGGTTTTTGGCTCCAGTTTATTTGTGTCCATTGGAGAAAATGGCGAATGGCTACTGGATCTATGTTTCCACCGGAAAATTCATTATATATATCTTCAGTTGAACAATAAATGGAACTACCGCGATGGTCGATCAATGGTTGAGCGGCGCTACGAAATTCTTCCGGCCCAATTATAATATGGTCTGCACCGGCAAGGTTATTCCTCAACGCTGTGAATGATTTAGTCCCTAATAAGGACATACTCGCTACAGTTTGAACATCATTCGGGTTGAATACAAAATATCGCTGCAACGTATCCGCCGGGAGAGATACACGAATTTCAGTTTTATCATTGTTAGTTTTCAACGGAATATTTTTAGGGTTGACTGTATCAGTAATATTCCAAACCTTTAGATTAAGTCCGGAAATTGTGAAAGTCATGTCATTATTTACTACGGACGAGAAAAACTCAAATGGGTTGGTATAAGTCAATTCCCGAATATAGGATAAAGTTAAAAAGTCAAAGTATGGTTCTGAGTTGGGATTATCCGAACTATTGGTGATCTGAAAAGATTGTGACCCATCTGTCAATACGCTGGCGGGAATGGAAAAACTGTCCGATTTTAGTCCTAGGTTGGACCAAGATAGAGATTGCAACTCATTTGAATTCAAGGAAAGTTTTGCTTCATGTTTTGAATTGCCATAGCGAGTTGATACGGATTCTTTACCAATCATACCGAAAGACCCGCTGGCGGTTGTAGAAGATACGGGATTGCTTAATTCAACAGGTTGATAGAATGATCCTCCCTGGCGAATGGATGTATTTCCCCATGCCAATCCAGATTCATGGGGATTGGCTATATCTGTTTCAAAATGAAGGTAAGATAAACCATAATCCATGCTGAGTGGACCATTAGCCACTGTATTCCCTGTTTCAACTCTTTTTCCCCGAAGCGATGCATCGTCTGGAATCAAAAGCCAATAGACCGATTCAGTGAAATACAGATTTTGGTGCCATGTGATTTTCGCCATATTCTGGTCGAAACCACTGGGACCAAGGCCGTAGAAAATAATGTCATCATTGGTATCCAGACTGCCGTCCGATTCACCATTAATATTCAGGGAAATCTCAATCATATTTTCAGGGATTGTAACATTAGCGCTGATTTTTTGGGTTAATTCATAAGTTCTATCCCGCCCTAGAGCGGAACCGGTAAAAAGCATAAAACTGCGTGGGTCCAGAGACTCTCCTGAGTTTAGGGTCGAATGAATAATAGTGGCTGTTATTTTATAAATATTGTCATCTTTCAAGGTGAGTCTAAGCCACCGACCTGCAGGAAATGTCTGTATTTTACTCAATGCACGTTTTTGCGTTTCAATCCAGTTTTTGGCCGACTCCCAGTTAACTATTTTTGGTGCCAATAGTTTGCGTTGATTTGATAATATTTGGCGATTGATTCTTTTTGTCCCGCCGAATTGAATGGTGATGGTTTGATTCTGAAAGTAATCACCATTAAGAGACATAGGACTTATTTGAAGTGTCCCTGTTTGGAGTCCGTTAACAATCTGTTGGTTAATCCATTTAGTCTCATGGATATTTATTTTTTTAAAGGGATGTTTTGCAGATTGCCCTGCTTGTGTGATGAACCGAGGTAAAGTTGAATTTGGCAATCCGATTAGTATTTGAATTGGCGCAAGATCATAGGGACTTTCGGGATTACATTTTAATTGAATCACTAACTTATCCGCACTGGAAGAAATAACCGAAATGGTAGTTTCCGCTGTCAGCCATCCAAAAAGAAAAATGAATGATATGAAAAATTTATGACGTCTCATGAGTTTAAAATTTACTGAGTCCACCACTAAAAACTTTGGAGAAGTTTTGGCATATTTATTAATCGATTGTTTCAAAAAATAATCATGGGTTGATCGCCAAACATTACCTTCCGCAAAGATGGGTTTTACAATTACTACCAAAACGTCAATCAGGGATAGTTGACGGACATTTACGATTCAATTGTATTGAATAGGAATATTGGGAAAAATGGATTTACTTAATTTTCCTCGCATTCAGCTCAATTAGTCAATAATTTCTTATGACGCTGAAAATTTATTAAAATGAAAATGAAAAAAATCATTCAAATTATTATTGTTTATTTCACCATAGGTTTAATATATGGTACACCTGCGGATTCTTCAGATTATAGGGGAATTCGCTTTTTCAGTTATTATGATGATAATCAACCCACAGTTATAAACCTTACGCCCAACGCTTCTATTCCTTTGGAAGATCAATTTACACTTTCATTTGATTTTGCCATTTGGAAAACATCACCCTTTGGATATATCACTTCCGGAAAACATAATGGTGAATCATTCTTTTTACTTACTTATGTGGATTTTAAGAATCCTGATACAAGTTATTTTGAATTGTCCTTTAGTTCTGGGAAAGAATCAATTACGATTGGAAAACCAAAGAAGGAATTAAATAAAGATAAGTGGCAACATTTCGAACTTGGTGTGGATTTGACTAATAACATCATTTCTATGTCACTTGATGGTGAATCAAAAGAAACGGCAGCAATATTACCAGATGAAGTGAATCTCAATTTAATTTTTGGGACTTCCCCAATGAGCAATGATTCACCCAATATGAATCTGAGATCAATCGAATTGAAGGGATCTTCAAACAGGGTTTGGCCGTTAACGGAAGGAAATGGAAATCTCATCTATGAACAATTCGGACACGAAGCGGGCATGCTTATTGGCGGCCAATGGTTGAAAAGTGAAAATAATGAATGGGTGGAAACTTTCACGCTAAATAGAGATTTTCGGGAAATCTGCTTGGTCTCCCGTAACAAAAATGATGTTCTCATGATATGGTGGAAGGACAGTTTAATAACAATTAATACAGAAACATGGGAGAGTGAAGAGCATATCCTTTTGAACCATATTCATAAAAATTTTAATCCAATCGTTGATAAGTATAATGATGAAATTAAGGGATATAATGCCGGCGGTGATGGACCAATTGCAACTTGGAATGACCATGATATGAAGTGGGAAAATTATGATTCTGTCACCACAAGTGATCAGTACCATGGCAGCGGATCCATTATAGACCCGAAGAATGGGGACCTTTATACAATTGGGGGCTATGGTCACTATCGACTGAAAAACCACATTCAAAAATATGATGCAGTCAATCAAAAGTGGGACACCTTAAAAGTAAAAAACGTTGGGAATGAGAATCTATCCCCCCGGCAACCATTAGCAATTGCATGGGATGATGAAAATGAATCAATCTTGATTTTTGGCGGTTGGGGAAATGAAAGTGGGCAACAAGAAAAAGGGTTTAACTATATTTACGATTTATGGAGTTTTAACCCCGATTCTTATACATTGGAAAAAATATGGGATTGGGAAGTGTCACATCAAGGTCTAAAACCTATTGCATCAATACTTATCCCGGAACGAAATGAAATATATTTATATGGTAAATTGGAAAATAATTTAGGTGATTCTTTAATTTTTTTCCAAAGTTCTTTGGATAAACCGGATTTTAAACAAATTGATATCACTAGTTCTTTCAATAGTTTAAATTGGGTATCCATCTATTATAAAAACCAAAAATTATTATTGGTGAATTTCAAACCAACTCCAACCTTTCACATTGGCGAAATGAAAATATTTACGATTGATTTACCTTTGGGTAATAAGGCGCAATATGTAGGAACTCCGTTAGTAAAACGAATAGATGCAGCAACAAAATGGGTGTGGATTATTTTGGTTGTGGGAATTACTACAATCGGGTTTTCCGTTTTTATTTGGCGCCAAAACCAATTTGCCAAAATAGGAAATCAATCTTCGATTTTGGATAAAACACCAATAGCACCAACGAGAAAAATCATAAGTAATGGTGGTTTGAAGAAGGGCATTACGCTTCAGTTGGATGATGAATTTCAATTGTGGGTGGATGGGAAAACAATTGATCTTAACGGCAATGAACGGCACAACCAAATTGTTGAATTGTTGGCGTTGTTGGCCAATTCTCCTGAAAACAAATTATCCCATGAAGATATTCATCAATCTCTTTGGCCTTTGGTGCAGGATGAAAGTTTTGTGAATAGCCTAAACGTAACTTTGAGTGCAATACGAAAAGTTATTTCTCCTTATGAAAAGGAAATCATTCACCAGAATAAAATGGTTGCTTTTGGGAAGGGGATAAGGGTGCTCAAGGCGGATTAAATGGATTGCGACGATGAGTTCACGAATCGTTACGGGAAGTTTGCAAAGAAATGATTCAGTTCCTTCATCATTTCATTCCAGCAGTGGGAATCATTCAATCATCCATTTTTTTCGCATGATGCGAAGTTATTTACGGCATTTCCAATTCTTTGCAAAATGTGGTAAAAGGCAGAATACGGAAACCATCTTTCAACACATCCTTTTCCCCTAAATGAACCTGGTAAAATTTGGGAATATCGGTACGTTCATTAAAATAGGGAATAGCAGGGTTCAAACTTTTTTCACCGGTTTTTGCTTCAACGGCAAATATTGGTTTTTTATCCTTAAGGACTACAAAATCTACTTCTCGTTTATCTGTATCGCGAATAAACCGCAATTCCATATTATACCCTTCAGTATCTTCAATAAAATGGCAATATTTCAATAATTGACAAGCCACAAGATTTTCAAACCGGTACCCTTTTTCTTCAATAATTGACCAATCCCATAAATAGAGTTTTTGTTCTTTTTTCACTGCACGGATTTTAGGCGCACCGTAGGGTGCTATTCTGAAAGAATAATACATCTGGTCAAAAATAGATACCCATCGCTCACATGTATCTGGCGCTATTTGTAATAATATTCTCAAATTTCTAATAGATAAAGGTGCGCCGACTCGATTGGGAAGTTCGGATGCCAGCAGTTCCATTAGGCTGATTTCCCGTACATGCTCTAAATCACGAATATCATCATAAATAACTTTTTGAAGTCTTTCCCGTTGCCACCGTCGCCAGAAGGTTTCCCCTCCCCTTAAGAATGGTTCAGGAAAACCGCCAAACTTTAACAATGATTCTAAATCAGTTTTTGTCGGATTTGGATTTAATTCCAATAAGGATAAGGGATGCAATCGATAATAAAAATATCGGCCTTGTAAGGAATCGCCACCTTTGCGATAATAATCTAATCGTGCTGAACCGGTGACTAAGAATTGAATATCATTTTTGAATGTATCATAAAAACCCTTTACCAAGTTCCGCCATTGAGCGTATTTATGGATTTCATCAAAAATGACCAAGGGTTGATTTTGCGGCAGTTCCCCTTTGAGTAATGCAGATCGTTTCTTAACATTATCCCAGTTAAGATATGCTGCATGCGTCTGACTGCCTTTAGACAGATTGGATAAGGCCAAAGTGGTCTTTCCAACTTGGCGAGGTCCGCCAATAAAAACCATTTTGGATTTTAAATCTTCTTGAACAAAGGGTGTAATATATCTGCTAATTTGGTCCATGAGTATTATTTGTATAATCTGATATTACTCATGAGTATTATAAGAAGCAACTGATATTGCTCATATTCATTCCCATGGCAATTCTTGTTATACGAACACGTTTTAACTTAAACACTTGAACACATTCCCACGTAAACACTTTTATAACCAAAATGTAAGAAATGTAATGAAAGTGTAAGAGTGGTTGAGACTAATTAACCTGATAAATTTGCTATAGAAAAATTGGAGAGAATCAAAATGGCTGAAATGATAATGGAATGAAACTAAAAGTTAAAAAAGTTATTCAGAGGGATAAATTTGCTAATACTGAAAATGAAAAATATGATTTAGAAATAGACTCACAAAATATATTTCTTCAATGCGAAGATCGAATTTTACTGGAAAATAATAAATACAAAGAAATCTTTGGGAAGTATCTGGGAGATTCAAAACATAAATCATCAAAAAGAGGTGTAGTTAAAATCACGATGGGAAAACAATCCCTTTACAGATTGCTCCAAAGTGGTAATAGTCACGGTATAAAAAATGATGTATGTGGGTTACACAAATACGATTATTTTGGACTTGGTTTAGGGAAAACAAATAATTTTGTTGAAATCACCGCTGGGAATAGGTTTTGGTTTTATTGGTATCACCCCCATGATCCAACAAGACTATCATTTAGACTCCCTTTGTTTTCCATTATCATATCAATAATCATTACTTATTTATTGGGTAAGATTTTCTGAATTGTGATTTGTGGATATTTGTAAATAACATGGGTAATACCTGTATCAAAAATCTCATCATATTATTGGTCATCTTCACAATATTTTGCGAAGACGATTATCAAAACAATGGAAGCATTAGTTTCTATATTGAATTTGAAAATAAATTTTCATCTCAATATGAAAAATATAATAGCAAAAAAAGTGTCTTTGAAAAAATGAGTTCAAATTCATCAATAGCAAATGTAAAGATTACCGTTGCTGATTTAACTCCACTAAATGTTAATGTGACAGGTGCATCTGCTTCAGCAACAATAAATGATATACCCGTTGGGGATCAATCGGTTAAGGTAGAATTGCAAGATCAAGATAAATACACATTATATCAGGAATCAAAAAATGTATTAATTGTTGCGGATCAAACTGTTGAACCAAAATTCAGTAATTTTTCTATCGCCAATGAATCTATAGCAATATCAAGTCCAAACGGTGGTGAAACATTTGAGGGAGATCAAACAATAAACATTGAGTGGAATGGCAGTCATGAAGGAATTCCCGTTAACATTGATCTTTTTCAAAATAACAATAAACTAATGTCTCTGAAGGATACCTATCAAAATAGTGGTGTATTTTCTTGGAAAATTCCAACAACGATACTATCAGATGGAGATTACAGAATTAAAATTACCAGCACAAACGATTCGAATGTCTTTGATGAAAGTGATAATGATTTCACTATTAATAATATTGCTTTATATGAGGATTTCTCAAATCTTGATGATTGGCAAAATAATGGGTGGAAAATATCGAATTCAAATAATTGTTCAGACCCGCCTTGTGCATTGCATTATACAGGATTTAACTCACGAATAAATACTATGGATATAAATGTAAATGTTGCTGATGGTCAGACTTTATCATTTTGGTTTTATGTTTATTCACCTAAGGGCACACTTGAGTTATTTTGGGACAATGCTTTAGTGTGGAGTCAATCAGGTTACGGCAAAGGAACCCCCTCTTTTCGAATTAGTGGTTCAGGGCCGGGAAATATAAAATTCGTTGGTTCAGGTCCAGATTACAGCAGTGTTTATATTGATAACCTGTTAATTGAATAGTGGGTGATTCAATTGACAGAAGACATTGTTGAAGTATTTAATAACCGTCGGTTCAAAATTATCGAAGACCTAACCGTTGAATTACGAGGGGTTGTTTCAATGGTCTCTTTAGAAACTGAGCTAATTTTTAAATAATGAATTAAAAGGAAAACAAATAACAAATGAAGAAGGAAATGACCTATTAGCGGTAAAAAGTGGAATAGAGTCTTTAATCAAACAAAAGAGGGTATAGTTTGGCAAAGAAAATAACTGTCAGCTGTCCACAATGTGGAGTAACTGAAACATACAATCGATCATTTTCAACAGGTAGCGGAAGCCAACCTGTTCAATGTAAAAAATGCAGAAGGTCTTTTCGCATTCATTACCGAAGTGGCGATATGTATAAAGTTGACAAAAAATAATTGAAGTTTAGAAACATCTTCATCCCGTTATTGGCGCTATTTATCTGGCTTACATCCCAAGGCTGCTCATCATTCCTTGGAAGCAACAATTCAAAACCGGAAATGAACCCTGAAGTGCAGCTGATTAATCAATACTCCTCCGAATATTTTGTCGGATTGGGAAAGGGAGTTTCACCCAGTCAACAAACGGCATTAAAAATTGCCCGTGCGTCGGCTCTCGGAGAATTAAGTACAAATGTGAAAGTATTTATAACAAGCAAACTTGAGATACAATCTTCGGAACAAAAAGGAAGATATAACGAAACTGTTACCCAACATATAACTGAAATTGGGAATGCTGTTGTGAGGTCTCCTGAATATGAAATGATTAAATCAAGTATGGACAAGAATACTGCCCAATATGAGGTACATGTATTAGCAAAAAAACTGAAACGAGATCAAATAAAGGAAGCTGCAAGGTCAATTGAAATAGATGATATTTCTCGTATCATAGACCTTCTGACTAAATAATGAAAATTAAATATTACATAATCCCACTATTATTTTCAGCGCTTATCAGTCAGCAAATTGGGACCGATTGGATTGATGTTCGTGGAAAATCCTCACAGGAAATAAAAAAAGTGATTTCAACAGAAATAAAACAAATAAAAACATATACAAAAGATATTATCGAACAAGAAGAAGAAAAACTGGCTAATGAAAACGAAGATAAAAAATATGACTATAATTCGAGAAAAATTGATTTGAGAAGCAACCTGAATGGAGCAAGTGCGAATAAGCAAATAGCTGAAATTAATTTTATTAAAGCAAAAGATATCAGTAATGAGACTCACTCACTTTTGAAAGCACAATTACAAATTATCAGTGATTCAGACAGCAGTATTGCCAGTAATCAAAAAGTTATCGACGAGAAAAAGGAGGAGGTGGAAGAAGAACTAACAAAACTGCCATTCCAAGTTGTTATCGTATCAATTAATTATGGATATGATGGTAGTAATGTAAAAGCCATTGATGCTGCGATGGAGTACCAAATTGCGAAGAAAGCCATAGAAAGTGAGTTAGGATTCAAGGTGGTTTCAGCATCGATAATAAACAATGGAATTCTGTCTGAACAAAGAGTAAAAATATTATTGAGTGGAAAGGTTAATTTCCGTTTAGAATCTGAGGATATTCCTCTCGAACAGGCTGACGGCAGTTTACTATTCGACCGTATTCGATACGGATTAACAACTGTCTATCCGTTTGAAACTGACAATAATTTAATATTAAACAAACCTATATCATCAAGTAAATATAATATTGAAACGTATATTTCCAAAACAGATGAAGCCAAAAAAATCGCAAATAACATTGATCGGTTTAGAGAAATTAGATCACTGAACCAGTCTGCTAACTCAAAAAATATTGAATCCGAAAGTGTCATTAAAAGGATTGGAGCAGAAGCCAAGAATTTCATTGAAGATCGTCAAAAAGAAATTAAAAAGGGTCAAATCAATAAAAATAGTGCTCAAATGCAAATAGATGAGTATTATACTCAAATTACAGGGTTGTCAGCAGATTCTCTTTCAAAAGCTATAGAATTAAAATCAACAACTGGAGAATTCAATAAGGTAAAAAATAAATATACCACCCATATTTATTCAGAAAATTATATTTTTTCCGAAACACGCTTTACCGATCGTGTAGAAAATGTGAATATGAATGAACAGTATATATCATCGGCAGAAAGTTTATATGATTTATTCATGGCTAATGTGAACTCACAAATTGTAAAAGAGGTATCTGAAATCAAAGATGATCAGTTTAGTGAATTCAGTGGGACAAAAAAAGACAAGGTTTCCATTAACTCAGTAAGAATATTGGGAAAAATTTTTATTGATAAAAGAAAAAGCAGTACAGGAAAACCGAACTTGGGCGTTTCTCTTGCTTTTGACTACGGATTCACTTTTAAAGAATCCCCCATAGGTAAGAACAATTATATGGCAGATACTGATTTGGATAATGAATTATTGAAAAAATATCCGGGTCCTAAATCTTATAATGAGCACAATATTAAGTTTATATCAAATCCAAGTGGAGCTCAAGTATACTTATCAGGAAGAAAAATTGGTACAACCCCATTTTTATTTAACATTGATTCAGATGGCCCTAATGGGATTGTAGTCAAAAAGGATGGCTATCAGGATAAAGTTGATGTTGTTAGTGTGAAAAATGGCACAAATATCACACAAAACTACAATCTGAAAAAAATAAAAAATAAATCAGCCAGCAGAAAATTAATAATATATGGCATTCTTGGCGGCGGAATAGTCTATGCTGTAAGTAAGATTAATAAAGATAAAGAAAAAGGGGCAGGTACAGGTTCAATGTCTGTAAAAATAATAATTCCTAATTAAAAATTTGATTTCGAGGAATTAATGATAAATCAACCACTAAAAACAATGAGGCAATCAAATGAGTTTCATAAATAAAACATCACTTCAAATAATTTCTTTCACAACCCTTTTTTTCATTTTGAGTTGCGCCGGCACCAAAACAAGCATCCCGGGATTTTTTGTTAATCCACCATCCAATACTGATTTTATCTATGGTGTTGGAAATGCAAAAAAACAAAACATATCGCTTGCAAGACAAACTGCGACTGCCAGAGCACGAAGCGAGATTGCATCTGTTGTTCAGGTAAAAGTATCAACAATGATTAAAGATTTTTTGCAGGAGTCTGGCGGTGGTGAAAACGCACAAGTTTTGGAATTTACCGAGTATGTCTCAAAACAGGTTTCATCAGTCGCATTAAGCGGGTGTACAATAAAGGAATCCGTTATCGGTGATGATGGCATGTTTTATGTTTTAGTGGAGTATCCATTGTCCTCCCTAAGACAAGAAGCGATTAAGGAAGCAAGAAAAAAGGAAGCACTTTTTAACGAATTTAAAGCTCGTCAGAGTTTTGATGATCTTGAAAATGAGTTAAACAAACTTAAATGAAATTTATTTGTAGAAAGAAAATGATAATGATGAAATAAAGTTCGACAAGTATCCTGCTTGTCATGGGTAACCAGGGATGGTTATCCAAATTGGTAACAGGGAGGTGTTGTTGAAATAAACTGATCGATTAATCGATCCACTGACAAAAAAGACCCTTCTTCATAATTGGAGTGGGGCTTTTTTTATTTTTTGGCATGTATTAATAATTTCAAAAACTCTAGGAGAGTTGGGCTGCGGTTAATTGTATGATTTTAAAAAAATGCATTTGTAAACTTTGTACATATTTGATGTTGTTTAATAGCTTATATTTAACTTATATTTCATTGCATGTATAAGATAGAGTGGCAACCCAAAGCGTATAGGCAATTGAATAAGATTGCGGAAAAGAAAACGAAAATTTCCATATTAGATGCTGTTGACACTTTGGTAAACTGGCCAAATTGTAAGCAGGTAAAATCTCTTAAAAATAGAAATGGCTATCGAATAAGAGTTGGGCGATGGCGGGTTTTATTTGATGTTGCCAAAAAACTTAAAATCCTTAAAATAGAAGAGGTGAAGAAAAGAGATGAACGAACCTATTGATTTCCAAATCATTGAAGAAGATGGTAAACCAGCATTTGCTGTTGTACCATATAATAAATTTTTACGCCTTTTTGAACCAGAGCCTACCATTCCACATGAAGTGGTATCCATGACTGTTCGTGAGAATTTAAGTTTAATTGCTGCTTGGCGAAAATATTTGAATCTTTCACAAGTTGAGGTAGCAACACGAATGGGAATTACACAAGCGGCTTTATCCCAAATTGAAAATGCAGCAAGAAATAAACCAAAAACCCTATCGCAAATTGCGAAAGCGTTGGATTTATCTTTAGACCAATTACACGACTAAATTTGTTGATGAAAATTATGGACGATCAAGGATGATCATTCCACATGGAGGGGGGCTTATTATAATTATACTCCGATAAAATTATTGATTCTATCCTGCCTTTGTAATAGATTGTAATACAAAATATAACGATTGGAGAAACGATGCGCGAAACAGTAACTATCAGCTTGCCAAAATCAATTAAAGATGATTTAGATAAAATTGTTAAAAAGGAACATCTGAACAGAAGTGATGTGGTTCGGGATGCATTAAGAAAATATCTGGCGTTGAATACATTTCAAGATTTACGTGGAAAGATGATTCCTCAGGCAGAACAGGCCGGCATTTTTACGGATGAAGATGTTTTTGAAAATGTGTCTTAATCATCACCTTTGAATATTGTTATAGACACAAATGTCTTAATCGCTGCATTTATAGCTCGCGGTTCCTGCACAGAATTGTATGAACATTGTTTAGCCAATTATACGATTCTATCCTCTGAATGGATAATGAATGAATTTTCTGAAGTTCTGCTTATAAAGTTTAAAATTGATCCTAAGCATGTGAAACAGGCAAAGGACCATTTAACTGAATATTCATTAAAAATGAAATATAGATTACCCGATAATCAAGTTTGTCGTGATGTTGATGATGATCATATTTTGGCATTAGCTGATCAGGGGAGTGCCAAGTGCATTATTACAGGTGATAAGGATTTACTGGTGTTAGGATCCTATAAACACATTCAAATCATAAAGCCAGGAGATTTCTGGAAGTTTGAAGAAAATCAAATTTTAAGATAATATTTTTTACAATTCCAATTTTCTAAGATGTATTGAAATTGTTTCCGGCGATAGTACAATGTAATTTGGCACTCTTTTTCTTAACAAATTTATTGATATTTGTAATGAATCGTACATTTTGAAAGGATTTTCCGTGTTTGACCTTAATATGATCAAAGCCGTTTATGACCGATTGCCGGGCCGGGTTGCGACTGCTCGAGAGGTAATGGGACAACCATTAACCCTCTCTGAAAAGGTGCTATATAGCCATCTTTCTCAAGGTGATGCAACTGAAATCCATGAACGGGGGGAATCTTACGTGGATTTTGATCCAGATCGTGTGGCTATGCAAGATGCCACTGCTCAAATGGCACTCCTCCAATTTATGATGGCGGGGAAGGAAAAAGTTGCCGTACCATCCACAACTCATTGCGATCATTTGATTCAGGCAAAAGTTAACGCCGGAACAGATTTGGATGTGGCCAAGAATGTAAATAGTGAAGTGTATAATTTCCTCGAATCAGTATCAACTAAATTTGGTGTTGGGTTTTGGAAACCGGGCGCTGGGATTATCCATCAAGTTGTATTAGAAAATTATGCATTCCCCGGGGGTATGATGATCGGAACGGATAGTCATACGGTAAATGCTGGTGGATTGGGAATGGTCGCCATAGGTGTTGGGGGTGCCGATGCTGTGGATGTAATGGCGGGCATGCCATGGGAATTGAAATTCCCCAAGTTAATTGGTGTAAAACTTACGGGTGAATTGAGTGGCTGGACTTCAGCCAAAGATGTAATCTTGAAAGTCGCAGGTATCCTTACTGTTAAAGGAGGAACCGATGCTATTGTGGAATATTTTGGTGAAGGTGCCGATAAAATGTCCTGTACCGGAAAAGGGACAATCTGTAATATGGGCGCCGAAATTGGCGCCACCACTTCCATATTTGGTTATGATGAACATATGGCTAATTATCTTCGAGCTACAGGCCGTACCGAAGTAGCAGAACTGGCCAATGGTGTTGCTGAACATTTGAAAGCTGACGTTGAAGTTTATGCTGATCCTGAATCCTACTTCGACCAAGTAATTGAAATTAATTTATCAGAACTGGAACCCCATTTGAATGGTCCTTTTACGCCAGATCGGGCTACACCTATTTCTGAAATGGCTAAGGCAGCGGAAGAAAATGATTGGCCAACTGATGTGAAAGTGGGCTTAATCGGTTCATGTACCAACTCATCCTATGAAGATATTTCTCGTTCCGCTTCAATTGCGAAACAAGCGGTGGATCATGGATTAAAAACTAAATCGAAATTCACGATTACGCCGGGGTCTGAACAAGTACGTTACACCATCGAACGTGATGGGCTTATTGATACATTTAATGAATTGGGTGCGAGTGTTTTTGCCAATGCCTGTGGTCCTTGTATCGGCCAGTGGTCTAGGGATGGTGCAGACAAGCAAGAAAAGAATACAATTGTTCACTCCTTTAATCGGAACTTTGCCAAACGAGCTGATGGAAACCCAAATACACATGCTTTTGTTGGATCTCCTGAATTGGTGACAGCCATTGCCATTGCAGGAAATTTGACATTTAATCCTATCACAGATACGCTCACGAATGATAAGGGGGAAGCCATTAAGTTAGAAATTCCCACTGGTTTTGACCTACCTGAAAAGGGCTTTGCTGTGAAAGACTTGGGATACCAAGCACCTGCGGATGATGGTAGTGATGTTGATGTGGTTATTGATCCAACTTCCGAACGATTACAATTTCTCACGCCATTTGAACCTTGGGATGGAAATAATATTACCGGTGCAAAACTGTTAATCAAAGCCAAAGGGAAATGTACAACTGACCATATTTCTATGGCGGGACCTTGGTTACGATTAAGAGGACATTTGGATAATATTTCGAATAATATGCTCACCGGTGCATTGAACTTCTTTAATGAAAAAACTAATTCTGTGAAAAACCAACTGAATGGCGAATATGGCGCTGTGCCTGATGTACAGCGTGATTATAAATTTAACCAAGTACCCACTATCGTTGTTGGAGACGAGAACTATGGTGAAGGGTCATCCCGTGAGCATGCTGCCATGGAACCACGCTTCCTCGGCGTTCGTGCTGTGCTAGTGCGCTCCTTTGCGCGAATCCACGAAACCAATTTAAAAAAGCAGGGCATGTTGGCACTGACATTTGCAGATAAAAGCGATTATGACAAAATATTAGAAGACGATGTGTTTGATTTCGTCGATCTTGATCGGTTCTCTGAAGAATGCCCATTGACCATTAGGGCCCAACACGCAGATGGTTCATTTGATCAAATTTTATGCAACCACACTTATAATGAAGCACAGATTGAATGGTTTAAAGCCGGTTCGGCTCTGAATCTTATTCGTGCTCATCAAGGGTAAAGTAAGGATTTAGAAACGGGTAAATTACCAAATCGCCAATCTATTCGTTTAAAAAATTGGGATTATAGCAATACCGGTTGATATTTTATTACGGCATGTACACAGAATAGAAAAATATTATTTGATAAAGAACCAGTACAAAATATAGTTGAAAAATAGTGGCGGGAACTTGCCAATATATTTCCTACAACTAAATTGGATGCCTTTGTATTATGCCAAATCATATTCATGGTATCATTTTTCTAAAAGATATTTCGGATATTAAGGTGGCTCGGCCCGGAGATAATATCGGGGTTGATGTCGGGGTTGACCTATGTGTCAACCCACAGAAGTACAACTCCAGAAAAAATATTAAGGGCAGACACATAGGTCCGCCCGAACAAGGAACAGTTACAGGAGAGCAACCAACATTGGGGACGATTGTTCAATGGTATAAAACCATGGTCACCAATGAATATATTAGAAAAGTGAAATCCCAAAATTGGGAACCATTTACCAAAAGATTATTCCAGCGCAATTATTATGAACATATTATTCGAAATGAAGATAGTTTGAATCGAATTCGTCATTACATTATGACCAATCCTGACCGATGGGAAAAAGATATTGAAAACCCAAAAAACATTTATGAAACAGGAAGAGTTGTTTCTCCTAAAGACTATTTTTTAGAAACCTATTACCAATCTATTGTTGAGAAAGATTAATTTAGATAATGAAAATCCTCGTATCTGATCCCATAACTGAGAGCGGTATGGCCGTCCTCACCGATGCTAATTTTGATGTAGTTCAATTGCCCGAAGGAACGCCGGAAGAAAAAGCAGAAGCCTGTAAAGATATCCATGGCTGGGTAATCCGTAGTGGCACAAAAATTACAGCTGAAATGATAGATGGCGCTGAGAACCTTCAAGTGATCGGCCGTGCCGGTGTAGGTGTGGATAACATTGACATTCCTGCCGCTACCCGCCGCGGTGTGGTTGTCATGAATACACCTGACGTAAATACCATTTCCGCCGCTGAACATACAGTGGCAATCATGCTCACCCTTTCGCGAAATATTTCCATCGGAGATAGTGGTATGAAAAATGGTGAATGGAACCGTAATGCCTTGGTTGGGACAGAACTCCGACATAAAACTTTGGGAATTGTGGGAATGGGTAAAATCGGCCGTGAGGTCATGACGCGCTGTCGTTCCTTCGGTATGAAAATTTTAGGATTCGATCCTTACATGAACCAGGACATGTTCAATCCTGAAGAAGTAACAATTGTTGATTTGGATGAATTGACAGCCAATTCAGATTATATCACCGTACATGTTCCTTTGACCGATTCCACCCGTGATTTGTTTGACTATGCCCGTTTGTCAGCTATGAAATCTACTGCACGTATCGTAAATGTGGCCCGAGGTGGTATCATCAATGAAGCAGGCTTAGCCAAAGCATTAGTTGATGGTAAAATCGCCGGGGCAGCCATTGACGTATTTACATCTGAACCTGTGGATGATTCCAATCCATTGGTTAATGCACCGAATATTGTATTAACGCCTCACCTTGGCGCATCCACAAAGGAAGCTAAAGAAGGGGTGAGTATGGCAGTATGTGAACAAGTGCGCGACTATTTACTCCATGAGAAATTGAACAATGCCTTAAATATGCCCATCTCTGACATGGCTAAACTGAAAGAGATTCAAATCAATTTGGATTTGGCGGAACTAATGGGCATCCTCCAGGGGCAGTTAAACCCGGGTGTGATTAAGCGTGTCCAGGTAGAATGTTCCGGTACTATGGACGAAGCAAAACCGGCCGCTTTAGCATTCTTAAAAGGATTATTGAAGAACCGAATTCCCGATCGTGTCAATTATATTAATGCTGAATCGCTGGCTGTGGAGTTGGGTATTAGTATTGAGCACAGTTTTACGAATGATAGTGGTTCTTATACCAATTTGATTCGAACGCGCGTAACCGGTGAATCTGAACCGACACGAATTGCAGGCAGTGTATTTGAAGGAAATCGAATACGCATGGTAAATATCCTTGGATACGAGATGGAAGTGACGCCTTACGGAACCATGCTTTTTGCACGGAACAAAGATGTACCGGGCGTTATTGGGAAGGTCGGTACAATGTTAGGCGAAGCAAAAGTTAACATTGGTGGATATCTTCTGAGCCGGGAAATGAATGACGGCGAAGCATTTGCCGTTGTGCGGGTAGATAATCCCGTTCCCGATTCTGTGCTTTCCCAAATAAGAGATTTACCAGAGATTATTTCAGTCCAACAACTTCATTGTTGATTGCTTTGAATGGATCATCCTTACAAAACGATTGAAATTGCAGGAGGTGGAATTGCGGGCCTTACAGCAGCAATTCAACTGAAGATGGCGGGACACAATCCTGTTGTTTACGAAAAAGAATCACAAATTGGCGCAGGCCGTCATGGTGATTTCGAAGGATTGGAAAATTGGATTTATCCCCAAAGTATGCCGGCCTTTTTAATTGAAGCAGGATTTGATTTTACGGAAATAAAGACTCACTCTGTCTCGCAGTTTTTCGTTCATACCCAAAACCGACCGCCCTTTTTAATTCAGAATAATTCACCGTTTTTTTATATGGTAAGGCGCGGAGCTAACCCCCATGATATTGATAACCAATTATTTCACCAATGCCAAAAAATGGGCGTTCAATTTGAGTTGGGGAAAAAAGCACCAGAGAATTGTCACATCAATGCCACCGGATCAAAAAAAGCGGCTGCTTATATTCAGGGTATTAATTTTCAAACTGAATTGAAAGATCAAGTCCATTTGCTTTTAGGGCACGAATATGCACCGAAAGGTTATGCTTATCTTATTATAATCGATGGTAAAGGGACATTGGCTACAGCCTATAAGAAACCAAAGAATTCAAATGTAAACCCCATTAATAATACGCGAGAATATTTTGATACAAAGGGTATTTCTATAAATGTTGGTGAGTCATTTGGAAGTCGAGGTAGTTTTTCATTACCATTTGGCCAGTGGAGAAATCCATATCAAATCGGTGAAGCAGGGGGTTTCCAGGATTATTTATTCGGTTTTGGTATTCGCATGTCCATGATGTCAGGTCGGGCAGCGGCATTATCCATTTTGGGGAAGAAAAAAGAAGCAAAAATTTTATTAAAAGAATTGAATCGGAAACGGCGCTTATCATTTGTGAATCGCATCCTGTATGAAAGGTTGAACGATCGGCAGATGGCTGAGTTTGCGAAAAAGTTTTCTGAATCTTCCGATCCATTATCTATATTGTCCGGTGCATATGCATGGAACTTTAAAAATATTTTGCGTTGGATAAACATCGGGCACCGATATGAAATACATCCTACTTAGAAGCATTCAAGTTTTTGCCATGATCATTTTAATCTCGGGACTCGTCTGGGGAATCCGTGATAATAATGTTATGCTAGAATTAAACGCACTTATTATTGGATCGGGTATATTTTATATCGTAAATATGTTGTTGAAAAAAGATTAATCATTCAAATTCCGATATCATTATAACGTGAAAGCGAGGGGATTATGTCAAAATTATGGACTGATTTAAAAGAAAACATGAAAGATTGGAGCAACGCCGCTATTGAAAAAGCGGAAGAGGTGAGCAAGGTTGCCGTTGCAAAAACAGAAGAGTTAACCAAGATTAGTAAAATAAAATTGGAAATTCATCAACTGGAGCGTAATCGACGCCGGGAACGGGAAGCGTTGGGAAAATTAGTATACGGTCAGGCCAAGAATGATAATATGGTGAATTTTACCGGGAATGCAGAATTCTTTACCCATGTGGAAAAGATAGAGAGTATTTCTGCTGTAATCACCGGTAAAAATAATGAAATTGAAAGAATTAAAGATGAGTACGATATACAGGATGTAATCGTTTCGGAAGCAGTCGATGTGGAGCCAGCCACTGTTGAATCATCTGAAGAAGGGGAAGTTGTATCAAAACCCGAGAATGAATAATTCAATTGCCTTCATCTACTTTCACTAGTCAAAAGAATGCCCCACTCAACTTTTCTAGGAAATAAAGGGCATTGCAACGTCTGCGTCACAGTACCCGATCCCATTTACTGAAAATATAGCTGAAATGATCAATTTGGCTGTTTCATGAACACTTTTGTAAATTCCACGATTAATAGAGGCGAATAAATCATGTTTCGTCATAAAAAAACCAATAAATATCATAACTATATCATTGTATCCGAACGTGATTCGGACGTACACCAGTACAACTTCTCCCGTCAGAGATTATTGACAATTGCGGGAATTGCTGTTGTGTTTGTATCCATCGGTCTCTTCCTTAGTGCCGATGCACTTACTGGTATACTTTATAAAGCAAAATTAAAAGATTTACGGGCCAACTACCACCAATTAACGGAAACACTTGTTACACTTCAAACACAATTAGAAGATGTTTCTGGAAAGATGGGTACTATTGAGAAAAAAGACCAAGCCATTCGGACGTATGCTGGTTTACCTCAGATTGATCAAGATGTCCGAAAGATGGGTGTTGGTGGTGCTGTCATCCGAAAAACCAATGTTAATGATATTGCTCCTGAGGTTACTTCCAGAATTTCAGAGATTGAAATGAATGTGGAAACATTATCACGAAAAGTAAAGCTTGAGTTAAAAAGTTATAATTCTTTATACAATAAAGTCCGGGATAATTCAGATAATTTAAAAATTATTCCTTCGATCCGCCCAGTTCAAGAGGGATATCTCGGATCCGGATTTGGATACAGGGAAGATCCATTTACTGATAAAGTGCGCTATCATTACGGACAAGATTTCGCTGTGAATACAGGTACCAAAGTATATACCCCGGCCCAAGGTAAAGTCCGTTTTGCTGGAAATCAAGGGGGCTATGGTAAAGTGATTAAGATCGACCATGGCAATGGTTATCGTACAATTTATGCCCATTTATCCAATATCAAGGTGAAACGTGGCCAAGAGTTGAAGCGCGGTGAATTGATTGCTACCTCGGGGAATACGGGTCGTTCAGCTGGCCCCCACCTCCATTATGAAGTTCACCAGTACGGTGCGCCACAAAATCCCATGGATTATTTTTTCTCGGGCCACTTGAAGTAAGCCTTTTTTCCTCTACACCTCTCTCAGTAATTTTCACGATCATCCCATGAGTAAATCTTACTTCATAGAAACATTCGGTTGCCAAATGAATGTGGCCGATTCTGAATTGGTATCAGGACTACTTACCCAAGAAGGTTATACGGAATCCAATGATATCCACAGCGCTGACGCTATTTTTGTAAATACCTGTGCAATCAGGGAACATGCTGAAGATAAGGTGCATTCCCGATTGGGTTTTTATCACCAGATTAAACGGAAAAACCCTAGTACGATTATTGGAGTTCTTGGTTGCATGGCCCAGAATTTGAAAGAAGACATTTTAGAATCGAAACCCTATGTGGATATTGTCTTGGGCCCCGACTCCTATCGTCGCCTACCAGAAATGATTCGAGAAAGAAGTAGCGTTTCTACCCATTTGGTGGATACCAAACTGTCCCGTTTTGAAGTGTATGATGATATGTTCCCCAGCCGCCATGAAGGGATCAATGCGTGGATATCCATTATGCGTGGATGCGATAAATTTTGCACTTTTTGTATTGTACCATTCACCCGAGGGAGGGAGCGATCCCGCAGTGTGGAAGGCATAGTAAAGGAAACGGCCCGGGCAGTGTCCGATGGATTTGTTGAAGTTACCCTATTGGGGCAAAATGTAAATTCATACAATCACGATGGTAAGGAATTTCACCAATTGTTAGATGCCGTGGCCCAAATACCTGGTTTAAAACGCATTCGCTATACCTCGCCCCATCCACAGGATATGACCCAAGAAGTTCTGGATGTAATGGCCATGCATGATAATATTTGCAACTACGTTCACTTACCTTTGCAGGCTGGAAATGACCATGTTTTAAAAAGGATGAATCGTACATATTCCAAAGAAGAATTTGTTTCACTTGCCGATAAAATTCGAAAAACATTACCAAATGCAGGCATTTCTACTGATCTTATTGTGGGATTTCCCGGTGAGAATGAGATTGAATTCCAGGAAACTTTGGACGTGATGGAAACAGTGAAATTTGATTCTGCTTATACATTCAAATATTCTTCTCGGCCGGGAACAAAAGCAGCAGAATTTGAAGATCATGTTCCCGAACCGGAAAAACAATATCGTTTGGAACGGGTGATAGAAACACAAAAACAACATACTTTACTGCGGAATAAAGAATTTGTGGGACGGGTAGAATTGGTTTTAGTCGAAAAAGAAAGTAAACGCTCGGCCGATCAATGGGCAGGCCGAACCGATTCTAATAAGTGGGTAATCTTTAACAAGGGCGATGCCCAGATTAAAGATATTGTTCCCGTAAAAATTAATGATGCGAAGGGAATTACCCTTCGTGGCGAAATAGTTCAAATCCATGAAATGGAGGCAGCCTGATGAAGATGGTTAAAATATTTGCAGGATTGGTCGTGATGATAATTGTTCTTTACTTCTTGATGCAGAATACAAATATTATTTCTGTCGATTTGATCTTTGCCCAGTATGAAAATGTACAAGTTGCTGTGGTAATGCTGGGAGCCCTTACCGTCGGTATGTTAATAGGTTATGGCGTTGCATTGACAAATATTCTGTCCGGAAAATCAGAATTGCGATCGTTAAAAACGAAGAATCGTCGTCTATCAGATGAGCTAAATGACCTTCGTAATGTGGCCATTGATGAAGGAATATATGATACGGAAGATGGAGATATCTAATTTTGAATTGGATTATACTGGCTGCCGTTGTGCTGATACTGGCAGGCGGATTTACATTTTATTATTACCGCCCCAAAAAGCAAAAACGCACTGAATCTATTTATACCCATGCATTAAATGCAATGGTGCGGGGTGATACGCGCACAGCCCTTAACCATCTTAGGGATGTGGTTAAGCAGGATACCAATCATATTAACGCCTATCTTCAAATGGGAGATATCCTACGGGAAGAAGGCCATACCCAGGCAGCAGTAAAAATTCATCAGTCATTGACTGTTCGTCCAAATTTATCCAATGATATCCGCAGGGATATTCATCAATCTTTAGCGTTGGATTTTGAACAGATGGATTATTTGAATAAAGCCCGGCGAGAAGCAGAATTGGTATTAAAACTGGATCGAAAAAATTTATGGGCGAATCATTTTTTACTTAAAATATTTGAAAATCAGCGGGAATGGGATAAAGCAACTCAGATTACCAAATCGATTCAGAAGTTGAAACAATCCCAGGACCCAAACCAGATTGCTCGATTCTTGGTATATCAAGGAATGGACAAATTAGAAAAAGGACATAAGAAGGAAGCAGAAGCGCAATTTTTAAAAGCCATCAAAACGGCGCCTGAATTTGGACTACCCTATCTCAGGCTCGGCGATCTTTTTGCAGAAAACAGGGAATTGGTGAAGGCGATCGAAAATTGGGAAAGTTATGCTTTATTTACACCGGAAGAAGGTCGCGTAGTATATACCAAAATTGAGTCCGCATTATTTGATCTTGGCCGCTTCAGTGAAGTGGAAAAATTCTATGAACGCATTCTTGAAAAAGATCCGTCAAATTTGAATGCGTTAGCCAAATTGGCTAATGTGCTAGAAGAAAAGGGTGAACATAATAGTGCTCTTAATCTAGTTGAAGATGCCCTTTCAAAGAATAAAGGATCTGTTCATGGGAGGCTCATGAAATTGAAGTTATCCCTTCATATTTCCAAGCCCCACGAATTGTCCAACCAGATTGATGAGATAATTCAATTATTAACCAGTTCTAATGAAAAATGATGAAGCGTTGGCTTCCAATCTTTGCGATCCTTTGGGGAGGACAACTTTTTGCTCAAAATATTGATCTGTATCTAACTCTCCTAGAAAAGGGCAGAATGGATGAGGTGAAAGAAAATTTATCCGAATTGCTCTCCCGTTACCCCGATGAAGCAGGCATTTTTTTTCTTGAGGCGATGGTGACTGAAAATGGTGATTCATCTTTAGCACAATTTCAATCTATCGTAAAAAAGTTTCCCGAATCAGAATTTGCTGCAAAATCCGAAATGAAGATTGGCGAATATTTATTTTCCCGTGGATTATACTCCCAAGCAGGTGTCCAGTTTAAAACGGTGCTGTACAAATATCCCCAAGGAGATCACCGTCAACGTGCCATGGATCTTATGGTGAACTCCTATTTTGCTACAGGACAAGAAGACTCTGCCAAGGCTTCCCTTCGAATCATTAAGCAACTATACCCTAGTTTAAATTTTTCTCAATATGGTATTAAAGGATTGGACAGTTCGGCGCGGGAGGCTCGACTCGTAAAGTTAGATCCCAATTCAATTAGCAAAAAAATTAAATCCGCCAAAGCAGCACGTAAAATTGTTATTCCAAGATCTGTATCTAAACCGTGGGTGATTCAAGTTGGTGCTTTTGGTAAATATGAAAATGCGAACAGATTAAAAAAACAGATTCAAGGTCATGGGTATGCTACGGAAGTTCATACAGTGAATTCAAATGGAAAAAGACTGCACGCTGTTCGAATTGTTCGATATAAAACAAAATATTCTGCAGATAAAATTGGACAGAAATTGAAAAAGAAATTTGGATTAGATTTCCGGGTCATAAACAGCCCCGAATAACCGAGTTTGACGAATATATGGGAATGATTAGGAGGCTGGTGCCCCTCGCGGTCTTCAACACCGTTGTCCTGCTGATAAAGTAGGAGGTGAGTTCGATTCTCACGCGTTCCCGCAAAGGATAGAAGATTCCCTTTCCGTCGTTGCAAGGTGGAAGCAGATTGAGTTTGCCCCTCAAAGTTTTAATGGGACGTAGATGGGCATTCCTACTAAATATTTAAACATTAAAGGAAGTATCATGAATAAGAAACAAAAGTTAGTTGCAAGGAAACATAGAAGAAACCAGGAGCGTTTGAAGGGCCTAAGGTTGGCATCCATTGCTGTTGGTCAAAAGAAGGAAAGTAAAGCATCACCAAAGAAAGAAGCTAAAGTACCGGCCAAAGCAGCCGCAAAAACTAAAAAAGCACCGGCCAAAAAAGTAGCGGCAAAAAAACCAGCCGCAAAGAAAGTAGCAACAAAGGCAAAAAAGACAACAGTCAAAAAAGCCACAACTAAAGTTGCTACGTCGGTAAAAAAAACTAAAGCTACAAAAGCTAAAGCATGAGCGGTTTCTTGACTGACAAAATTCGTCTGGGAATTGGGTTTATCCTGATTGCTGTGGCGATTGGTTTATTCGTTTACGGATGGATGGAACGGTCAGTTGGGAGTCCATTCAATCAAATCTGGATGTTAGCTATATTTTCCCTCTTAGGGGCAATGGTTCAACTTCAAAAAATTGGCGGGGGCCAGAAACGCAGTCGTAAAAAAGGTGAGTAAAACTTATCATGCGATTAACCGTAGCTGAATATTTAAATAGCTACGATTCGTTTGATTTATTCGGGCCGTCCCATTGGGCGGCCATTTTTTTATTTTTATTTCTCGTAATATGGCTCCCATGGTTTGCCAAAAACCATTTAAATCAATATCAACAAAATCGAGTTGGGCTTATTCTAGGCGTTCTCATTGGCATCAACTATCCTGTTTGGGTTCTACTAGAAATTTTTGCAGGATCATTTGATGTAACATTGCATCTACCGATTCACCTGTGCCGGTTGGCAAACCTGCTTATGCCATTAGTCATGATTCAACGAAATTTCAGAATTTTTGAAGTGCTCTATTTTTGGGGATTGTCAGGCGTTTTTCAAGGAATGGTTACACCTGATATTATCCAAAATTTCCCCCATTTTCATTATTTCCGGTTCTTCATTGGTCATAACTTGATGGTGGTGGCACTGGTTTATGCCGTTGTTGTTTATGAGATGAGACCAACTTTAAATAGCTTAAAAAAAGCTTTTATTGGGTTGAATATATTTTTAGCAGTGGCTTTTTTCGCCAATACCATTTTGGATGCCAATTATTTCTGGATCATGGGGAAGCCACCCATGGGGTCCCTATTGGATTATATGGGTTCTTGGCCTTGGTATATTTTATCAGGAGAATTTGTTGCTTTGGCTCATTTTGGTTTCGCATATTTAATTTTTCTATGGATCAATAATAGAATTAATTGTGGCTGATCTTATTTCAACCAACCCGGTAAATGGTGATGTGGTGGGCTCATACCCAGAATTGACCTCAAATGAAATTTCTAGAGTTTTAAATGAAGTCAATGAAGCATTTACCGAATGGCGAAATCTGGATATAAAAGAAAGATGCCAATACTTCCGAAATTTAGCAGAAATCTTGCGATTGCGTCAAAATGAATTAGCCCTAATTATGGCACTCGAAATGGGAAAACCATTGGTTCAAGGAAAAGTTGAAGCGGAAAAGTCCGCTCTTTGTTGTGAATATTATGCTGATAATGGTCCTGCATTTTTAAAAGATAAACATATAAAAACGGATGCAAGTGAAAGCTATGTAACCTTCCAACCGTTGGGTGTTGTTTTAGCAGTAATGCCGTGGAATTTTCCGTTTTGGCAGGTATTTCGTTTCGCCGCACCGGCCATGATTTCCGGAAATGTGGCTGTATTAAAACATGCCTCAATTGTGCAAGGATGTGCCGACGCCATTGAGGGCTTATTTTTGGAAGCTGGGTTTCCCCCAAATGTATTTCGGAATCTCACCATTGGATCATCCAAAGTGGGCGAAGTTATCGAAAATCCATTGGTGAAAGCGATTTCACTCACCGGAAGTACACCGGCAGGAATAGCGGTGGCGCAAAAAGCAGGGTCAGTTCTGAAAAAAACTGTACTAGAGTTGGGAGGTAGCGATCCTTACGTGGTTCTGAAAGATGCCGATTTAAATCAAGCAGTTGAAGCTTGTGTAACTGGGAGACTGTTGAATACAGGACAAAGCTGTATTGCAGCGAAACGGTTTATAGTTGATGCATCCATTCAATCTGAATTTGAGGATAAAATAGTTGCTGCCATGAAAAACCAAGTGGTGGGTGATCCATTCGCTGATGAGACTACAGTAGGCCCTATGGTGAGTATCGCAGCGCGGGAGGAATTGAAATCTCAAGTGAAAACCAGTTTAGAGTCAGGTGCCAAGATATTATACGAAAGTGAAATCCCGAATATGGGAAATAGTGCTTATTATCCTATTACAGTTTTAACAAATGTATCGGCGGGGATGGCAGCCTTTGATGAGGAATTATTCGGGCCTGTAGCATCCATTATTACTGTGAAAGATGAGGAAGAAGCAATAGAATTAGCTAACAAAACACCATTCGGTTTGGGAGCGGCTGTATTTACATCTGATATTGAAAAAGGACGGAGAATTGCTGAAACCAAACTGGAAGTTGGCGCCGCATTTGTGAATGATTTTGTCCGTTCAGATCCACGTTTACCTTTCGGCGGTGTAAAGGAATCTGGCTATGGTAATGAACTCTCATCTTATGGTATATTGGAATTCGTGAATATTAAAACTATTTACATTCGATGAAAATTACCCTTTCAATAATAATTGCTTCTGCCTGTTTATTTGGTCAGATTTTGGAGAAGCAAAACAAACTTCTTTGGGATGGGACCGATTGGGCCAATGTCTCTGCTCGCGTGGATGGAAATCCTGAAATGTCCTCCCGAATTAAATCCGCTTATCTCAGTGGCATTCTTGATGGCCGTCTTTATTTTTATTTAAAAGCTTGGAGTGAAGAGCAGACATTTGCCGATAGTTTATACGGAGACCGTATCGACTATTTAACGCGGCGGGAAACGATTCGACAATTAGATCGATTTTATAAAGATCCACTCATGGTTTATGTACCTGTTGTTTCGGCTATGATTATTGTTCATATGCAGGCAGAACAAGTACCCAAAAAAGTGGTGGATCGATATGTTGAACAAACTAAATATTGGATTAATCAGATTACTTTGGATATGCAAAGCAGGGGTATGCACGAATTGCTGAAAGAAAAGCAAGAGAAGCATTCCAATAAAAAGTACTGACTCTCTATGGATTGCAACAATGAGCATAGCGAATTGTTACGATTCTAAGTTATTAAATGATTCCTGACCATCGTCATTTCATACCTTTTGTTGAACCGAATCCCCTCCCGATTGTTGTAATTTATTATTCATAGTTTATTCATAAATCATGACTGAAACCCAATTCCATCAAATTCTTAAAGAACTAGAGACTCATTTTCGTCCAAATCAAATTGGCTCTAACGAAGGCGAATGGCTGGCAGTGGGAAAATTGGTGGATGGCTCAACACAAAGCGAATTGGAATCCACCCTGAAAAAAGAAACTTGTATTTTTTCGATTAAAAATCAAGATGGACAAATTTATTTAAAGGTGAAAGAATCAAAAGAATCCGTTATTCTTAGAATACCCAAAATACCACGAATTCACTGGGTTTTATTTTTACTGACTGTCTTTACCACACTTCTGGCCGGAGCAATGATGGAAGGGGCTAGAATCTGGGAAAATCCAATCGAAATATTTAGAGGACTTCCTTTTTCAATTACATTAATGTTGATCTTGGGGACACACGAATTCGGCCATTATTACTATGCCCAAAAGCATAAAGTGGATGCAACATTGCCATATTTTATTCCAGCGCCTCCATTTTTATTTTTAATCGGTACCTTCGGTGCTTTTATTAAAATTAAGTCACCCATCTATCGTAAGGATGCACTACTTCAGATTGGCGCCGCCGGCCCTATAGCCGGCTTTGTGATTGCTGTTCCTGCATTAATTATTGGTCTCTTACTTTCTGATGTAGTTGAAAAAATGAATATTCAAGGCGCACTTATGTTGGGCGACTCGATACTTATGAAAGTCCTCACTTGGATTACACATCCGGGATTGTTGGAAACGCAAGATATAATGCTTCATCCAATCGCATTCGCCGGTTGGATCGGTTTATTGGTCACTATGCTGAATCTACTTCCCATCGGCCAATTGGATGGAGGCCATGTGGCCTACGCTATGTTAGGGAATAAACAAAATTTGGTGGCTAAAGTAGCAATGTTGGCTCTCATTCCACTGAGTTTCCTTTCACTGAATTGGCTAGTTTGGGGACTGCTTATTCTCTTTCTTATGCGTTCCACAAAACATCCGCCCATCCAAGATATAAACGCGCCTCTTTCGGAACAAAATAAACAAATTGGGTACATTTGTTTGGTCATTTTTATTCTCTGTTTCATACCGGCGCCTTTTAAGATTTGATGCGGAAAATATTTTCATTTTCTCTGGTGGCGTCATTGGTGTTTGCCCAAGTACGTGTAGGCGAAATGAAGTCTATTACATCCTCATTGGCGGTCAGAGATATCATTGGAGTTGGGGACGAAATTATTCTGGCAACTGGAGGCGGACTGGCTATTTACTATAAGAATTCCAGTGCTTATAAAGGTTATACCAAAGACCACGGATTGGGAGACACTGACTTGCAAACCGTTCATAGAGGTCCCAGGGGATTGATCTGGATCGGTAGTGAAATGGGCGTCCAAGTGTGGGATAATTCAACGGGAATGATTGTTGATTGGTTTCAACTGGACATTGAATCTGTGGCGGGTTTTGTCACCTATAAGGACATGGTTTATGGTGCTGTAAAAAATGATGGTGAATGGGGTATAATGGAATTCATTCACGCCAATGAGAAAGTTTATTACCGTGATTTCTACGGCAGGAATGAGATTGGTCAAATTAAAGATATTGTAAAATTCGGGGATGATCTCATTCTTTTAACGGATAAAGGGTTAATATCCGGCAATCCCCATAAAATACATCCAATCTATTGGACGAACCCTTTTCCGGTAATAGAATCTCCGGTGATGGCCATAGACCAAAAAGATGGAGAGTTAGCCATAGTTACATCTTCAGCGATTTATAGCGCCAAAATAAATGAAACTCTGATTCCCCTTGTTACTGATGAGAATGATTTTTTAAATATTCGATCCATCGCCGTTCGAGGTGAATTGGACTTCATGGCTGTTACTGATTCTGTAATTTATCACATTGGGACAGATGTATTTGAAAAACAATTTTCTGATCCGGGATTTCGCTTTTCTGTAATTAAAATAAACGGTTCAATATCTATTATTGGTACAAACATTGGGTTTGCTATATTTAACGGATTAAGTTTATTTCAGATTGCCGGAAATGAACCTCTCGTTTCTAGTCCTCAAGTTATTTTCTTAACGCCTGATTATTTGATTATGGCTGGTGAAAAAGGCATATCCATAAAACAGGGATATACTTGGTATAACGGTTCCACTGAATCTGTCCCAATCGGATTTGGAAGTATAATCAATCTTATTCCACTTAATTATAATATGGGTAAATTATTTTCGGGGATCAATATTGTAAATGATATGGTTTATCTAGGCTTGGGACAGTCTAAATCTGGTGGTATTTTGGAGACTGGTCTAATAAATGGTTATCTCAATACGGATATTCTTTCATATCCAAAGCTCGTTCCAGATTCTAGTGGTACTGACCCCGTTTATAAAGTTGGGGGAATTTACATTGATAAAAAGGATAACCTTTGGGCAATTTCAGCTAACATAACCAAAAAGCCACTGTCCGTAATTAATGGCGATCAATATCGCCATTTTTCAATTGAAGAAAGTGGAGGATTACTATCCAATGATTCCAAATCGATTTCGGTGGATAATTTCAATCGTATATGGATTGGGTCTCCCTCTGGATTGGTTATGTATAAATATTCCGGCAATGTGATGACTCCAACTGGCGAGACTTGGGCGAAGGTAGAAGTTGATCCAGGTTTGATCAAACGTACCCCTTTGGCTATTAATGTTTCTGAAAAAAACCGACTTTGGCTCCTGACGCCCATCGGTTTAATTCATAAAGATTTGCAAGTATCGGAGAATAATCCTGTGAGTCAAACTGGTCCCACTGCGAATAATGGCGAAATATATCCATATTTCCCCAGCGTGGCATTTAATGAATATTCTCGAATACGGTTCGATCCGAGAGGAAATGTATGGGTCACATCACAATCCAATGGTATTCATGTTGTGACTGAAAATGGCGAATACTGGCCTGATATCAATGGGTTGAATACATTTAACAGCAATCTTCTGTCGAACCATGTGAATGATGTGACTTTTGATTCGGAAGAAGGACTGGCTTACATCGCCACAGATAAGGGCGTCAGTGTAATTCGTATTCCATTTTCTGAAGAAAATAAATCTTATAATGCGGTAGAAATTTTCCCTAGCCCTTTTCGTATTCCCAGTTCAAAACCAATGACAGTAAATGGATTGAAAGATAATAGTTCAATTAAAATCATGACCTTAAACGGTAATGTTTTAAGGACAATTAATAATTCGGATGTTAAAGGTGATCAAGCCTTCTGGAATGGACGGGACGATTCAGGAAAATTTGTAGGAACCGGTGTTTATCTTATTGCCATTTATGATAATAAAGGTACATCTTCATTTGAAAAAGTTGCTGTGATTCGAGAATGAACCCAATTGTAAAAACCATCAAAGTTATCGTGGGCATCATATTAGTTATCATCGGCCTTATTGGCGGATTAATACCCATTTTCCAGGGCTGGATGTTTGGTATCCCTGGATTAATGTTATTGGGTAGTGTATTTCCACCTGTGAAACGATGGACACACAATCTAATGGAAAAAGCTAAGAAAAAGATGAATCGCTAAGCTTGGGATAGAGCCTGTTCTAAATCCCAAATAATATCATCTGAATTTTCTACACCAACAGATAGTCGAATCATTTTTTCGGTAATTCCCATGGCTTGTTTTTGATCAACGGAAACATCGGCATGGGTCATGGTATAGGGGTGTTCAGCCAAAGATTCCGTACCGCCTAGACTTACGGCTAGCTGGATCAGTTTTAAATTGTTTAGTACATTAAACGCTTCCGCTTCGCCGCCGATGACGTCAAAACTGAGCATAGCACCGGGAGATGAATATTGTTTTTTGTAGATCTCGAATTGGCGAGTTCCTTCGGGGATAAATCCAAGATAATATACTTTTTCAACCTGATCATGATTGTCTAAATATTCTGCAACTATTGTCGCATTTTTCAATTGAATTTCCATTCGCGCTTTTAGTGTTTCCAAACTGCGCATAAGTAGCCAACCTGTCCATGGCCCGGTCATATTTCCTAAAAAAGTGCGTAACCCTTTAATGCGCTGAATAACTTCATTGGATCCAAGAACAGCACCAGCAATTAGATCGCTATGTCCGCCAATATATTTGGTGGCAGAATAGATAACCATGTTTGCCCCATGCGCTAGTGGTTGCGACCATAATGGTCCCATATAAGTGTTATCCACAGCGATTTGTACAGGGTGGTCATGTGTCGAAAATTGATCAGCGACCTCCCTGCACATGGCAATATCCATGAGAGCGTTGGTGGGATTCGCAGGCGTTTCCATATAAATGACACCCAATCGATCGCTCAATCCAGAAGTATTTATCTTTTGTACAATTTCATCTTTTGTATTGTCTGCATGAATGCCCAGAACTGTAATTCCGTATTTGGTAAGAAAGTGATTTATAAAATGATCCGAACCGCCATATATCGGTTTACTGTAGATAAGAAGATCTCCCGGTTTTAGATATTCCAATAAAACAGTTGAGATGGCTGACATACCACTTTCAAATACAGCACATGCTTCTGCTTTATCCCAGAGGCAAAGACGATTTTCAAGAATTTCTAAGTCGGGGTTATTGAGGCGGCTATAGATGAGGCCCATATTTTCATCAGGGTTTTTTTCCCGCAGACCATACGCCACTTCAAAAAATGCTTTGCCTTCTTCCGCTGATCTAAAGGCAAATGTAGATGTCTGAAAGATGGGACATTTTACAGCGCCTTCTGACCATTCGGATTGATATCCATAGGACATCATTAAACTTTCCGGTTTGATACTTTTGGGAAGGTTTTTATTAAACATACTGATTTCCCCTTCTATTTTTGTTCGATGTATTCCGGCATAATGCCGAAATCAGTTTCAAATTCTTCTGCAATATTTTTAATCATTTCTTTTCTGACAACATGAGATAAGAAAGCTGCCTTCATGGCGATAATGGTTACTTCTCTAAAATCATGGAGGGTGAATCCAAAAAGATCTCGGGCTAAACCAAATTCTTTCGTGAGTGTTGTATCAGACATTAAGCGATTATCCGTATTTAATGTAACGCGAATGCCTTGATCGTAATAAAATCTCATAGGATGATTTTTTAAGGACCGTACGGAATAAGTGTGCCAGTTGGATGTAAGACAAATTTCCATAGTGATACGGTGATCATTCACATAATTCATCAGATCCTTATTCTCTTTCAAGCGTGTGCCGTGACCAATCCGGTGAGCGCCACAGTAATGAATAGCCTGATGAATTGATGCCGGTCCAAAGGCTTCTCCCGCATGAATGGTAGCGTTAATATTATGATTTAGAATCATATAAAATGCTTCTCGGTGATCTTTGGCTGGGAAATTTTCCTCTGCACCAGCCAAGTCGAATCCAACCACACCCTTGTTCTTAAAGCGAACGCAAAGGTCTGCAAGTTTGAGGGACGATTGTGGTGAGATATGTCTTATGCCACAAATGATAATTCCTGACTTTACACCAAAATCCTTCTCACCTTTTTTCAGTCCATCGCGAACAGAAATGACCGCATCTTCGAGAGTCATTCCTTTGGATGTATGTTGAATTGGTGAATAACGCACTTCGATGTAACGGACATTTTCTGCGGCCACATCTTCGATCAATTCATAGGCGATTCGTTTGAGTGCATCGGGCGTTTGCATTACGCTGAGAGTAATATCGAAGCGGGCAATGTATTCTTCAAGAGAACCACGCTTTTTTCCAATGGCGAGTATTTGTTTTAGATCGGAGGCATTTGAACTAGGCAGCGACACATTGTGCCGCTGCGCCAGATCAATAATAGATTCGATTCTCAGACTGCCATCCAAATGACAATGAAGCTCTACTTTCGGAAGCTTCTTCAGGAGGGCGTCTGAAATTTTCATGTAACTATTTTTTCGATACGGATTTATAGAGCCAGTATATTACCCCAATGAAGAGAGCCGGGCCCATTAATTCAAGACCTTCAAAATTCGGCCACCAGTATTTTTGACCGGTAATAAAAATAGGTACTGCAACTAGGATGCCCATTAGGGCTTCTCCAGTAATTAATCCCGATGCCATGAGGAGACCTTTTTTCTCTGATGCTTTGGATCCACCGGCTTTTTTACCGAGATGATTGATCATGCCACCTAAAAATATGGGGACCGTTAATGTGATTGGTAAATAGATGCCCACTGCAACGGCCAAAACCGGGACGCGGAAATCGGAGCCGATCTTTTCTTGCCGAAGGTCAATTAATATCAGGATAATGGCAATGATTCCGCCAATGTAAACAAAGGTCCAGGGCAAGTCACCGGTAAAAACACCGTCAGCAACTGATTTCATTAATGTTGCTTGAGGCGCTGAAAGAGTGGGTGATCCAATGGTATAAGCGGTGTGGAGGATATCCAAAACCAAACCAAGGACGACGGCCGCAGCAAGTGTACCGACAATTTGCATAACCTGCTGTTTCCATGGCGTCGCACCGAGAATATGACCCGCTTTCAAATCTTGAAGATTGTCGCCTCCAATGGCGGCGGCACAGCAAACTACGGCTCCAACCATAATAGCGCTGGCCGCTCCCACACCAGAACCTGTACCGAGAAGGGCCAACAGAAGTAGGGAGGCAAATAGTATTGTTGCAATCGTCACACCCGAAATAGGATTATTAGATGACCCAACCACACCAGCCATATAGGCAGCCACTGCTGAGAATAAAAACCCAAAGACCATCATAACGACTGCTAATAAAGCGGCGATTCCTACTGAGCCGATAATATCCAAATAAAGTAAAAAGACTGGGACGAGTAAAGCTAAAAGAGCAATACCCACATATTTGATAGACATATCCTGTTCTTCTAAAGGAACATCTGAGTCGTCAGTTCTGTTTTTTACTGCATTAAGACTCGCTTTAATTCCTTCAACCAAAGGTTTGAATAATTTAATCAATGACCAAACGCCACCAACAACCATGGCACCAACACCTAGGTAACGAATCTTGGAATTCCAAATATCCCATGCTGAATCGAGTGCATCGCCTTCAAATCCCATTATTGCAGAATAAATTGGAATAGCCACTGCCCAGGATATTAATCCACCGGCAACAACCAGAATTCCAATATTTCTACCGACAATATAGCCTACAGAAATCAAGGCTGGGGATAAATCGGTTCCAATACCAAAGATGGATTTTCCTACGGCTGCCGCTCCGGCCATTTCGGCGTGCCACATGGCGAACCCTTGCTGGCAGACTTTCATTGCACCGCCAACTAAACTGGCGATTCCGATTGTTTTTAGCCCACCGGATCCATCATCGGCAGCACCTTTCCGAGCTTCATCACCCGCTCGTAGAACTTCGGCTGTAGCAACACCTTCTGGGTATTTGAGTTTCGCTGTGACGATGAGCGCTCGACGCAATGGCACCGTGAACAAAACACCGATTACACCACCAATTGCGGCAATTTTCGCCACTTCCCAATAATCAAATGTATCCCAGTATCCTAGCAGAACTAAGGCAGGAATAGTGAAAATAACACCGGCGGCTAAAGATTCACCTGCAGAAGCGGCTGTTTGCACAATATTATTTTCTAAAATATTAGATTTTTTAAAGAGGGATAAAACCCCCATTGAAATAACTGCTGCGGGAATAGAGGCAGAAACAGTCATGCCTGCAAAGAGGCCGAGGTAGGCATTGGCACCTGCCAAGATCATGGATAGAACAATTCCCAGTAGGAATGCTTTAACTGTAATTTCTGGATATTGTTTATTGGACATAGATATTCCTCATTTATTATGGTAACGAAGATAGGGGAATTGCAATGAAAATTCCAAGTGTGGAGGAAAACCATCCTTTGGAATCTTAAAGATATGATTATTAATTTCCCAACTCGTTTGGGGTGCTGTTTTGAACCAGATCGAATCGGCTGAGAATATACCCATAAACCTGATCTGGATAATGCCAGCGTAGGAATTATCAAACTATGAAACACATACGCCTTTTTTCTATACTTTTAATCTTAAGTCTGTCTCAACTTTTTTCACAAACTATTGTGGTAAAAGGAATTGTTGTAGATGGAGAATCTCAAACGCCACTCGTGGGAGTGAATATCGTTTCCGGAAAAACGGGAACAATTACTGATGATAGAGGGGTCTTTGACCTTTCCATAAAAAATGCTGATGAAATAATCTTCTCATTCATTGGATATAAAACCATAACCACAACTCCCAAGGATCAAATGACGATTTTTATGGTCCCAACAATTTTAGAAGGGGCTGAAGTTATGGTTGAGGCAACTCGTGCCGTGGCCGGAATCACCCCTGTATCTTTTTCCAATCTTACGGCAAAAGAAATTGAAACACGTTTTACGGCGGAAGATGTACCTATGATTCTCGCTTCCGAGCCAGGTGTTTGGGCTTATAGTGAAAGTGGAAATGGTACAGGATATTCCTATGTTTCTATTCGTGGATTTGACCAAAGTAAGATTGGGGTCATGATTGATGGCGTCCCTTTAAATGATAATGAAAGCCACCAAGTGTATTGGGTAGATCATGGGAATCTTTTGGCTGATGCTAGTGATGTTCAAATCCAAAGGGGAATCGGAAACAGCCTTTACGGTTCATCGGCTTTTGGCGGATCCATCAATGTGAATACTCAAATTGGTAGCCATAAGCGTGAGATTAAAACATCATTTGGATCGGGAGATTGGAATACAAAAAAATATAGCGTTCGATATCGTTCCGGTAAGGACTTAGGGGAGGATTTGAGTATGACCATTCGCGTATCACAGATTGAATCTGATGGCTATCGGGAAAATCATAATTCAAAACAAAAGGGTATGTTTTTTGGGTTGGAACACCGTGGAAAAAAAATGACCAACAAATTCCGCGCTCATATTGGATATGAGAATACCCAACTCCTCTGGGACGGCATCTACATGACTGATATCAAAGATCGAACCAAACGCCGTGCCGGTTACAAAGCATATACGGATGATTTCCTACAACAAATTTATTCTTTAAATACTACTACCCGAATTCGTGAAAATTTATTTTTTCGAAATATAAGTTATCTCGTTATGGGAAAAGGGTATTACGAAGTGGCTAAATCCGGTCGGGATTATTATTCATATAATTTGGATGTTAATAATCAATACAGCGATACCCAGGAACAAAGTATGTCCAGCGATCTTTTGCGCCGAAAATGGATTGACAATAATTATTACGGCGTCGTTCCAACGCTTACATGGAATAACAAGGAACTTCGTGTGGATATTGGTGGAGAAATGCGGTTTTATACTGGGGACCATTTTGGGGAAGTTTCCCAATTTTCAAATGCAACTTTGGCTGCGACCATGGGTGATGATTGGTATCGTTATTATCGTTATGTAGGGGAAAAGAATTCCATTACCAGTTTTGCCCATTTCGTTTGGCATCCGGAAAATCAGCCATTCACCATAATGGCTGATTTTCAAAATCAAAATCATCATTGGACGCTTAAACAGGAAACCATTGGCCACGCGGCTGGTCATAATCTTTCAGCCGATTGGAATTTTTTCAATCCTCGTGTAGGCATGATTTGGGAAATTGGGGACTCTTTGCACGTTTTTGTGAATTGGGGCAAAGCACAGAAAGAACCGGCCAATAACCAAATTATTAATGCGGATGATGTCTGGAGTAAACCAGTCATGGCAGCAGCAGAAGTCATTACTGATCTAGAATTGGGAATGGACTTTACATTTGGTAAAGGTCGTGCAAGAATCAATGGATATCACATTCAGTATTTGAATGAACAGTTAAAGAATATTGACGTGGCACAAGAAGGAGAATATGATTATTATTCTGCTGATTCTACCGATCACATGGGTTTTGAGTGGGAAGCAGCATTTACATTTAATCCACGTTGGAGTCTTTCTGCCAATGGCGCGTTAGTTATGAATTATTTCACCAATGGAAAAAGTTTACCCAATATTCCGGCAACCTTGTTTAATCTGTCGGCGAATTATCGTCCTCGGAAAAATTTGTTATTATTCGTTCACTGGAAACGTATTGGACACATGTACGTGGATAATGCTAATACTGAAGAAGGTATGATTGATCCATATGGATTGTGGGATGTGGGTGCCAAATATAAATGGGGCAGTTTAGAAGCGATGGTGAAGGTCAACAATATATTTGATAAACTCTATTCTACATTTGGTTATGGATATGAGTGGGATGGATATCACGCATATTTCTGGCCCGGCGCACCGCGGAATTCATTCGTGAATATATCGTATACATTTTAATTTCAACTTTAGGGGATGCAGATTGGTGTCCCCTACTTAATAAACCGATTTGCTATCCGCCGTGCAAGCCTGTTCAAATTTCCGCCGCCTCCTGAATTCACTAAAATAGCAACGGTCACATCCTCTTCAGGATAGTGAATTAACATAGCGCGTCCTCCCGTTGAACCACCGGAATGGCCCACAATCTTATTCCGCCAAAAATCTTTTTGCGTCACCCACCCCAATCCATAATTCGTAGATTTACCGTTATTTAGGTGCAATGGTTTTTGTAATTCCATTAAAGAATTATCAGATATAAAAGTTGAATGATTCAACCCATGAATAAAATTGACCATATCAGTAGAGGTTCCCACATATCCTCCACCGGCCCATTTGTAACTATTATCAACTTTGGGTGCTAAAATTGGTGTTCCATTTTTAATATGATAGAATGAGGCAATAGGGGAGAGGGTAGAATCACGATGCTCTGCCATGAGAGTTTCCAATCCAAGCGATGTAAAAACGGAATCTTCCATATAGGCAAGGAATCCAATCCCTGAGGCACCTTCCACTACAGCACTCACCAAATTCCATCCGTAACTGCTATAACGAAACTTTGAACCGGGCTCATGGAGGAGGGTATCATCGTTAAATATTTCTAATCCACTGGCTACATCGGGATAAAATATATTACTGAGCATTTCTTGTCCTCGGTAATGGCGAATGCCTGCCAAATGTCCCATCGTTTGTCGCGTTGTGATAGGCCATTTTTTTACGGGAAAGGTGTGGACATATTTTTGTATCGGTGCATCCAAGTCTAATTTACCTTGGTCTAACAGTCGACCAACGGCGGCGGAGGTGACTGTTTTGGAAACACTGCCAATTCTGAATCGTGTTTTGGGCGTCGCTGGAATATTTTGTTCAATATCAGCGAGGCCAAATCCTTTGCTCCAAACAATTTCTCCTTTCCTTCCAACCGTGACTGAAAGCCCAGGGATTTTATTTGATTTCATGAAACGCTGAATCATTCGCTCCGCCCTGTTATCAGGACTATTTCCTGAGTTGTATTTCCCTCCAACTGCGAGGATAAAAAGAAAAATGAGGATATAAAAATTCTTCAATGTTTCCATACTAATCCTTGTGATGTTTTGATTTTTCATGGAGGTAATCGGGAATTTCAACTGTTTCTGGTAAAACAGGATCGGATATGAGTTCTCCTTTTGTGACCGCTATTGGCATAACGCCAGCCCAGACAGGGAGTGCATAGTCTTCTTCCTCGTCCCCTGGCGGACCCTTTCGAATTTTAGCAGAAGCTTCTTGGAGTGAAATTGAAATAACCGTCGTGGCATCCAGTTCTTTTTGGTTGGGTTGCCTTGCATCTTCCCAACGGCCAGGGATAAGATGATCAGTAACAATTTTAAGTGCATGCCCTTTTTCATCCGCATCTTCTACAATTTTTCCATTTCCAAAGATGACTACCGAACGATAGTTAAGAGAATGATGAAATGCCGATCGGGCCAAGACAATTCCGTCTAATAAAGTGATAGTAACACACATATTATTTTCACTTTGTACGGATTTTAGTAATCGGCTGGCGGCAGAGCCATGAATAAAAAGGGTATCATCTTTACGGGCATGAATTGTTGGAATAACAACTGGACTATCGTTATGATTAATGCCTACATGGCAATATATGGCTTCATCAATTATGGAATAAATAGTTTGTTTGTCGTAGTGACCTCGCTCAGGGATTCGCTTAACTCGTGTTCGTTCAGTTTTCAAAGAATTCATTCAACCTCTTATATTAATGGTTTAATTGCTAATTTGAATTTTGGCATGAAATATGCATAAGGCAAAAGTTTTGTCCATTATCATATTTCAATTTTCCTTTAACTTAAAGGCTTCATGTCAGTTAATAAATCTACCCGAAAACGCCTTTTCATTATTGATGGCTATGCCTTGCTATATCGTGCCCATTTTGCCATGATTCGAAATCCATTAATCAATAGCAAAGGAATGCATACGTCAGCCTTGTTTGGGTTTGTTAATCAAGTCCTCAAATTACTACGACAAGAGAAACCGGATTATCTCATGGCTGCCTTTGATTCATCCAAAAAAACTTTTCGCCATGAACGCTACCCAGAATATAAAGCAACCCGTGAAAAAATGCCGGAAGAAATGCGGGATCAATTACCTTATTTAGGGAAATTAATGGACGCCATGCGCATCCCAACACTAGAGCGACCGGGTTTTGAAGCGGATGATATAATCGGAACTTTAGCCAAAAAAGGTGATGAATTCGGATTGGATGTCTATATCGTAAGTGGTGACAAAGACTTTATGCAGCTTATTAATGACCATGTCTTTCTTTATTCCCCATCGGGCAGTCGAAAAGATTTAAAAATTTATGACCGTGAAGGTGTTATTGAAAAATGGGGTGTTCCGCCGGAAAAAATTATTGACCTTTTGGGGCTCATGGGAGATGCTTCCGATAATGTTCCTGGAGTGATGGGAGTCGGAGAAAAAACTGCTGTAAAATTATTGAACGAATATGGCACATTAGAAAATGCGCTGGACCATGCGGATGAAGTAAAAAATAAACGGGCCCGGGAAGGACTTCAGAATTGTCGGGAGAATGCCTTTTTGAGTCAAGAACTAGTCACCATTGTAACCAATATGGATATCGAAGAAAACTTCGAAGAAATGGAAACAAATGGATTCAATGTAAATGCATTAGATGAATTGTTTCGTGAATTAGAATTCCAGGCGCTCCAAACGCAACTTAATGCATTCCATGGGGAAGCACCGACTGAGGGGAAACGGCCGGAAAAGGATTATAAAACCTTACTCACTCAGGATGAAATTCGATCATTTGTGAATCGGGTGAAAAAAGGTAAATGGCTTTCATTTGACTTAGAAACAACTTCCGTAATACCCATGCGGTGCGAAATTGTTGGGTTATCATTTTCTACAAAAGCAAATACTGGCGTTTACATTCCCATACAATATAAAGAAAAAGAACCTGACTTATTTGGTGACGCGCTCAATTCAGTATTATCCATTATTAAACCGATGATGGAAGATGCATCTGTTCCCAAAACTGGACAGAATATTAAATTTGATGCGTTAATCCTTAAACGGCACGGTATAGATGTAAAAGGAATTCAATTTGATACATTAATAGCCGCCCATTTGTTACAGCCCGAATCGCGCAATTTAAAATTAGATAACCTCAGCATGGAGCATTTGGAATACAGAATGGTGCCTATTACTGATTTGATAGGAAAAGGGCGTAACCAGATTACCATGGCAGAAGTGGAATTAGAAAAATGTGCATTTTACGCGGCTGAAGATGCGGATGTCGCCCTGCAACTCACTTACATTTTTGAGAATGAATTAAAGAAAGTTGGTATAGAGAAATTTTTCAAGGAAATTGAAATGCCTTTATTGCCAGTCCTGCTAGAAATGGAATTTCAGGGCATGTTTGTGGATGGGCAAATGTTGGAAACTATGTCCGTCGATTTAGGAAAAAAGATCGATAGTTTTGTGATCGATATTCAGAAAGAAGCTGGAACAGAGTTCAATGTGAATTCCACCCAACAACTGGCCAATATATTATTTGATATTAAGGGATTACCCGAAATAAAGAAGCGCTCCACTGCAGAGAATGTGCTTCAGCGATTGAAAAATGATAATCCAATCCCCGGACTTATTCTTGAATACAGAAAGCTAAATAAACTTAAAAATACTTATATAGATGCATTGCCGGCGTTGATCCATCCAGAGACAAAGCGGATCCATTCTACATTTAGTCAAACGGTGGCATCAACGGGGCGACTATCCTCAAGAGACCCCAATTTCCAAAATATACCGATTCGTACTGAAGAAGGGCGAGAAATTCGTAAAGCATTTCGTTGCGAAAATAACGACTGGAAAATATTTTCAGCAGATTATTCTCAAATCGAACTACGAATTATGGCTCATATTTCTCAGGATGAAGCATTGGTAGATGCCTTCAATAAAGGTGAAGATATTCATACTCGAACTGCTGCTGAAGTATTTAATGTTGCCATGGAAGATGTCATTCCAGAAATGCGGCGGACTGCAAAAATTGTTAATTTTGGTTTGTTATACGGCGCAGGTCCATTTCGAATGAGCCAGGAATTAGGCATTCCCCTAAAAGAAGCCAAAGCAATCATTGAAGCCTATTTTAATCGTTATTCCGGAATAAAGAATTATATTGATTCCACAGTAGAAAAAGCGCGCGAAAACCATTATGTTGAAACAATGTTGGGCCGCCGTCGCCCAGTTTGGGATATTGATAGTAGTAACCACCTTCATCGAGAAGCAGCCAAGCGAATGGCTATCAATATGCCCATTCAAGGGACTAATGCAGAAATGATTAAACTGGCTATGGTCGCTATCCAGAAAAATATTGAAACGGGTAAATTGAAATCCAAAATGGTACTTCAGGTCCATGATGAATTGGTTTTTGAAGTGCCGGACAATGAGTTAGACTCTTTAGAGTCCATGGTTGTTAAAGAAATGGAAATAGCATTACCCTTATCCGTGCCCATCGTTGTGGATTGTGGCCATGGAAAATCTTGGTACGAAGCGCACTGATGGAAGCAAGTATTACACTCAAAAAAGTTGGAAAATTAGCCGGAGATAAAACTGTACTGGCCGGTTTAACATTTGGTGTTGAACGAGGATCTCTCGTTGCTGTGATTGGTGATAATGAAGCAGGTAAATCTATGTTGCTAAAAGTGATTTCTGGGATTGAATACCAGGAATTTGGCCAAGTTTATATTAATGGATTGGATTCACGCACTCGGCGTTTAGAGGTGATGTCCTCAATTGGTTTTGTCCCTCATGAAATTGACCTTGACCCATGGTTGACTCTTGAACAAAATATTCGATTTATGGGAATGCTTTATAGTATAGATGTGGAAACCGTGAACACCCGCATGGTACAGCTGGCGCGGGAATTGCATATAATTCCATATCTCAAAAGAATGGTTCAGGATATATCACCGGGGATTGTCAAAAAAGGAATGGTACTCCGCGCCTTAATCCATGATCCTGAAATCTTGATTATGGATGAACCTACCGCCTTTATGGATGCAGAATCTTATCGCCATACTTGGGACTTATTATTGCGCTTCAAAGGAGTAAAAACAATTGTATATGTGAGCCAATCTCTTCAGGAAGTTGAAGCGGCTCATGATCGAATATTAGTGTTAGAGGATGGCCGAATTGCTTTGGATGGGAGTCTGGATAAATTATTGGGAAGTACCTTTGAGTTTCACCAGTTTCAAATTGAATTCGAAGAATTGCCGGAAAATTTATTTCAACAGTTATCCAAATTACCCAAAGTAAAAAACCCTTCTAGAATTGGAAATAGCATTCACTTTTATGGTCGTGAAAGAAATATTTTTTTTGAAGTGCTTAATGCAGCTACTTCTGCCGTGATGAAAGATATCAGTGTGAAAAAGCTGGGCCTTCAAGATCTAATGGATGCCAAATTTGCCAAGGATGGGATACATTGATTAAGGCGCTATTTTTTCGAAGATTATGGCTCATCCGTCATCGTTTAATGTCAACCCTCGCTTTTATGGTATTGCTACCTTTATTGTTACATATTGCCATAACAATGGTGATGAAAAATATATTGATCAGTTCTCTAGATCGAGTGCCTTACGAAGTATGGGTGTTTCCTGGAATCATCTTCTTAATAGCCGGACTTTCGACTTTTTCTATTATTTATCGTGATTTGTTTGACTTGCGCATTCATAAAAAATCATTTATTCCCATAACATTGGCGCCTTATAGCAAGACACAATTAATTCTTGGGTTTTTAACTACATCTATCCTTGAATCATTAGTTTATGTCTTAGTTGCAATGAGTGTTTTAACGGTCCTTTTACCAGAGCCATTAAATTGGACAGCGTATTTATTCATTCCCGTCTTCACCTTTTTATATACATTTATGTTGGGGAATTTTGTGATTACTTTTTCTGTTTTAACCGACAGGATTTCAACCTATTTGTCTATCGTGATAACCATGTTTATGTTCGTTCTGTTTGGCACCGGCGTATTGGTGGAATTTGATTTTTATCCCAAAACAATCGGAACCATTTTGTCTTACTCACCCTTAAGTATGATTTTATCCGATTTGAGAGGAATTATTTTTTTTAACAGGGTGGATTGGCCCCAGATATTTGCACCATTAGTTATTGCCATTGGCTGGACATGGTTAAATGGATATCTCCTTAAACGAAAGATGAAACAATGAAAGCCTATCTTTCCGGCGCTATGGAATTTGCTATCGATGAGGGTGCCGGCTGGCGCATAGATATTACCAATTGGCTTGTTAAGCATTTAAATCATTCTGTCTACAACCCTGTGGAGGAATCTCAATCCTTAGTAAAGAAAAATGGTGCGGAAAATTATCGAGAATGGAAAAATTCCGATCCGAAAAAATATGCAGATTTTATCCGTATTTGCGTAGATCGAGATATTGATATAGTCCGTAACCATTCAGATTATATTATTTGTCTTTGGGATGAGAATGTGCTGAAAGGTGCGGGAACACATGCAGAAGTCACTATTGCTTATGATTGTAAAAAGCCCGTTTTTTTGATTAATAAATTACCGGAACCAGACCTGAGTGGATGGATTATGGCCTGCAGTTCAAGAATATTTTCAGATTTTGACCAGTTGAAAAAATATTTATCGGAACAATATTCACCTGTTTCTATTTGAGAAAAAATTATGGTAGGGCCCAAAGCAAAAATTCATCTGAACCGACTGAAGCTTAACTATGATTTAATCCAAAATCAGGTACAAGGGAAGCCCCTCATGGCAGTAGTGAAAGCTAATGGATATGGTCATGGTGGTGTCGATTGTGCTAAATCACTAGAATCTCACGGATGCCGTTTTTTTGCCGTATTTCATTTGGATGAAGGTATTGAATTGCGTGAAGCGGGTATAAAATCGGAAATTTTAGTTTTTAGCCGAATAGACTCTGCTCGACTGGGAAAGGCCATTTCCAATGATTTGATTTTAAATATCTCTAGCAGTTCAGATTTACCCGATTTGATTTCATATTATGATGCAAAAAATGTCTGCCCAAAAGTGCATATAAAAGTGGATACTGGTATGACGCGTCTCGGGTACAACACTGTTGAAATTGAGACATTAATTCATACCTTGAAGGATAATCCTCAAATACCATGTGAAGGGATTTATTCCCACTTCTCTACGGCGGATGAAGGTGATCTATCCTATGCTTATGAGCAAGAAGCAAAGTTTAAAATTGTTTTGGATATTGCTGACGAAATAGGATACGCATTTAAATATATTCATTTTTCCAATAGTGGTGCCGTATTAAATATGGACCAAAGTTCGTATAATATTGTCCGTGTGGGAATGCTACTTTATGGTGCCTTCCCATCCAATGAAGTGCCCAAATCTTTACCGGTTCAACCGGTTATGGAGTTCAGGGCACCTGTGGTTGAAGTTCGCCAAGTTTCCGCCGGAACTCAGGTAAGTTATGGCGGTGTCTATAAAACAAAGTTTGAAACAAATATTGGCGTAATTCAATGTGGCTTTGCCGATGGTATTCCCAGGCCATGGTATGAAGGCGGATATGTCAGTTTTAATGGAAGACATTTCAAAATTGCCGGTCGTATCTGTATGGATCAATTTATGGTTGATTTTGAAGAGACTAAACCGGTCTTCGGTGATGAGGTTCTTTTAATCGGTGAGAGCGGCAATGATGATGTTCGCATGGAAATGATTGCTGAAAAAATCAATTCTACTCCCTATGTTTTGGCCACAGCAATTGGTGGTAGGACTCATCGAATCTATCAGGATTAATTCCCACAATTCGTATTAGATTTCCCTGACGATGATTCGAGGAAAATTAATCTATCCATATTTTATGAAAGCAATTTTATTGTTTTCAATTCTGGCCGGGCAGCAATTCAATCATAGTATTGTAATGCCCGTTCCCGATCTTTCGTTTCATCCTGCCATTTTTTATGGTATCGATGTTCTTGAGCAAATGGACTTTAAGCCATTATATGGAAAAACGATCGGTGTATTCACCAATCAAACGGCTGTGAATCGAAAAGGAACACATCTTCTTGATCTTTTAAAAGCGCATCCAAAGATTGATATTGAAATAATTTTTACACCCCAATATGGTTTATTCGCAGAGCAAAATGAACGGTTTAGAATTCAAGGAGATCAAAAGTATGATCCCATTTATAATGCCCGAATTGTCGAAGTTTTCGGCCGAAATGTAAAACCACCGGAATGGTCCATGCGGGGATTGGATTTGATACTTGTAGATATTCAAGACACGGGCGTGCGTTTTTCTACTTATGTTGCGACCACGACTAAAATAATGGAAGTAGCCAGCCATTGGAATACCCCAGTCATGGTGTTGGATCGTCCAAATCCGCTACGGGGTGATCGTATAGATGGCCCGGTTATTCGTTCCCAATTCCAGTCATTTGAAGGCTATCATCTGGTGCCAATTCGTCATGGCATGACCATTGGAGAAATGGTAATTATGGCCAATGAAATGGGTTGGATTAAAAATTTAAAAAGAGCCAACTTAACGGTGATTCCAATGGCGAATTGGAAGCGATCTTATTGGTTGGATAAATCAGAACATCCCTGGATTAACCCCCAGCCAAAGATTAACACACTTAAGACTAATTTAGCTTATGTAGGTTTTGGACTTTTGGAAGGTACCAATTTAAATGATGGCCGAGGAACAGATAGACCCTATATGCGTGCTGGTGCACCATGGCTTTCTGGATACCACTTGGCCGAAAAACTGCTCCTCTTAAAATTGCCCGGTGTGGAATTTCGCGTAGTAGAGTATATCCCTCGTAAAAAAGAAGAGGATAAAGTTGTACCCCTTCATGTGGATGAAGTTTGCAGCGGCGTGGATATTTATATTACCGATCCGAATCGATTTGATCCATTGGCCACAGCAACAGCCATAATGGTGTTATCTCGACAATTGTACCCCCGCCAATTCAAATGGGATGCTTTGCACCGAATTGATAAGCTTTTTGGCCATAGCCAACTACGCGTTTTTGCCGCTCAGGGAAAACCGGCTAATTATTTGCCGCCTCTATGGCTGAAGGATGTGTTAAAGTTCAATGAATTCCGTCAGCAGTTTTTACTGTATCAATAATTTATGGGCAAAAAACTTTTCCCCTTTTACTTCTTACTTTTTACTTATTCCTTAGCTCAAACTCATTTCACTATTCCCCAAAATGTTTGGCGGATCAGCCTTCAGCAGAAAATTGCAAGGGGAAATTGGAAAGGTCACGATGGCAAAAATGGTTGGAAGGATTTCACTTATCAATTAAATGGCACTGACTTTACAGTTACCCAAGAATGGAAACGGAGTAAAACCACCCAAACTTTCCTCATTGAATATGGCTTTACGGATAGATCAACTTTTGTGTTGAATATTCCGAAATTGAATAAATATGAACAAACCCACAGCTGGTCAATTTCCAGCGATTCTTTAATTACGCCTATGGATGATTTGTTAAATCAATATTATCCAAAATTAAAATCTAATTCGGGATTGGGGAACGTCACTATGGGTATGAATGTGCTCATCCTCGGGAACCCGGCTTGGCGAGGTGGTAAGAATAAATATTCACTTTATGGCGGAATTGATGCCACATTTCCATTTGGAGAACGACTAAAAAAATATTATCCTAAGGATGTCGATGACAATGGTATCCCCAACCAATTCAAACAATTACCTATTAGCAATGGCTTAACCCAATGGCGGGGAAGGGTTTTTGGAGAATTGTACCGTAAAATGTGGGGCCGGCTTATTAATGTAAATTGGTCCATAGGCCTTTCATCTTCCAGTCGAGAAATAATCAATCCGCCTTATTCCTTTTTGTGGATTCAGGAAACGGGGATTGATTCAATATCAAAAGTTATCGGCAATGCTGTTTTGTTTGAGCAGGGAGGACAAGTGCTCGGAGCGATCCAAGGGCAAATGGAATTATGGCCTCAGCGAATGTTCTTTTCTGTTGGCATGGATTGGATGGCATCGGGCCGAGATAAATATTTTTCCGGCAGTGCTGATTGGAATAGTTGGATGGTATCCCGAAAAAATTATGATACAAAAAAAACAAGAACTACCCAATTCATAAAATTAAATTTTCTAAATGTAGACCCCTTTAAGCAATTTGGTCCAGTTCCATTTGAATTGGAATTAGGATTGCGATGGTATGTACCATTTTTAACCTATCACACGTTTGGGTATACATCATCCTGGATTCGGATAAGTTCTTACTTTCAGGCATGGTAAAAAACTATATTCTTTTCATGAATAGGCATCCAAATGATTGATTCAAAAAAATCTATTGTGGCATGGTCCTTTTATGACTGGGCCAATAGCGCTTTTGCCACGACTGTCATGGCAGGCTTTTTCCCAATTTTCTTTAAAGAATATTGGTCCAATACTGACAGTGTTACTTTAAGTACATGGTATTTGGGATTGGCAAATTCTATTGCATCTATCATAGTTGCTGCCATGGCGCCATTTTTGGGCGCCGTTGCCGATAGAGGTACAGCCAAAAAGAAATTTTTAATCTTATTCGCTTTTCTTGGCATAATTGGAACCGGCTCCTTATGGATTGTAGGCCAAGGGCAATGGCAAATGGCAGTTATGTTATATATTATTGCATCGGTGGGATTCTTGGGTGGAAATATTTTTTACGACTCGTTACTACCGGGAATTACATCAAAAAAGAAGATTGATTATGCCTCATCTCTGGGATTTGCTTTGGGATATATTGGGGGTGGTATCCTTTTTCTTATCAACGTACTTATGTATAAAAATCCTGATATGTTTGGAATCCCCGATGGTGCTACAGCTATTCGAATTTCATTTATCATGGTGGCAGTATGGTGGGCCGTATTTTCAATTCCAATTATGGTATTTGTAAAAGAACCGCGAATTCATCATCCCATCGGATTAATGAAAGCGGTTGGGGCAGGATGGGGCCAGTTGGGGAAAACAATTAGGGAGATAAGGCATCTGAAAGTTGTGGGCACATTTCTGCTGGCCTATTGGTTGTATATCGATGGGGTGGATACCTTGATTCGTATGGCTGTGGATTATGGCACAAGCCTTGGCTTTCCTGCAAGTTCACTAATCACAGCACTGTTGTTGGTTCAATTTGTAGGCTTCCCCGCCACCCTTGCTTATAATTGGTTCGCATTTAAGGTTGGTATTAAAAAGGCTATTTATGTGGCTATTTGCGGTTATATCGGCATTACAATATTTGGAGTTTTTGTACAAGAGTTATGGCATTTTTACGCAATTGCCGTGCTTATCGCTTGTTTCCAAGGAGGTATACAGGCCTTGAGTCGATCTATGTATTCACGTATTATACCGAAGGAAAAAGCAGCAGAATTTTATGGGTTTTATAATATGTTGGGGAAATTTGCTGCCATTATTGGACCGCCACTCATGGGATATGTTGGATTGGTTACCGGAAATCCACGGATGGGAATTTTAGCTATTTCAGTCCTGTTTATTGCCGGTGCATTTATCCTAACAAAAGTAGATCTTGACGAGGGAGAACGGATGGCAAAAGAATATTTATCCCTAAAATAAAAAAAATACTTGAAACCAATATCATCTTGAAGATAAACTTTTTCATCAAGCCCCGCAGGTGTGGCGTGCTCTTCAGGGAAAACAGAATTTCTCGAGGGTGTATTTGCGGGGCTTTTTATTTATCATAACCAATGCATAGTTTTGCAGGAAAGGATTTTAAAATAATGCCGGGAGTTTCAGCTAAATATTCACAATTCGTTATGCCTGACCATATAAACGTGGTGGGCACTCTTTTTGGTGGACAAATGATAGCATGGGTTGACTTGGCTGCGGCCAAGGTGGCCCATCGATTTTTAAAGGGGGCCGATGTAGATGGCGCCGTCACGCGCACCATTGATAAGGTGGAATTCAAAGAACCGGTTTATCTGGGAGATTGGGTAAATTTTACTGCAACCATTATTGATACAGGAAATACATCCTTCAAAATTCAAGTGGATGCTTATGCAGAGGGCAGAAATTCTGATCCTCGTTTGGCGTGTGTTGCCACAATTGTCATGGTTTCGGTTAAAAAAGATGAAAAAGGGAATTATAAGAAAACGCCCCATGGGAAATCCTGCTAAACTTTTTCTACCTACTTATTTTATAACATGTCTTTCATTGGCATTTGCTCAAGAAGATTCCACGGCAGTTGATTCAATTTTATCGGTAATAAAAGCTCAGGAATCGGAAACGGTAAGCATCATTGCAACTGTCAATCCGATTGAGGTGACGCCTACGGCTTATCGTTTTAGTATATATCCCCGGAACCACCCGGCAGAACCATATATGCAGAAATTATTTTTCCCCGATGAATCTATCCAGATTATCCTACCCGCCAATATATTGAATTCGGATACACTTGGGAATGTGGCAAAAATGGAACCTCTTGGGGATGCCTATGATCTTCAATATCGAATGTTCAATGCAGCCAGTGGGGAGATAACACTAACCCAATTTGATATTCTTATTCCGGCCGATATCATGAAACTTAGCATCGTGGATGATGCTTCCGGTGATCCTATTCCCAATGGTCATATTCGCATTTCCCAGAATGGTGAGACGCTGTCTACCGCTGAAGCAGACTCTAGTGGTTATACCCCAGTTCGAATTCCCATAAAGCGGAATATGGGTGAACCGGTTTTACTATCCATTAATACGGATGGTCGGTTTCCTACATGGAAGGGCAGCATCGAAGTGCCCGAGGGCGATTCTGAAAGGACAGTCAAAATATCACCAATAAAACTAGGTACTGGTGAAACTATTTATGAAGTTATTGATGATCTGGTTCCATTTAGAGAAGGACCTGAAAATGGATCAGCAGTATTATTTTTGCTGAACGAAGGCGACCAAGTTGTCATCTCTAAAGTGGCGGGGGATAGGTTATTCGGCCGTGTGCGCATCTATTTAGACAATCAAAATAAATATCAAAATGTGAATGGTTGGATTTTGAAAAAACATGTTTTAATGAAAGATAATTAACCCTTAATTTTCTACCTCACTCAAACACTAATATACATTTATTATCTCAACAATAAATTCAATTAGTATCCATTCAAAGGGGGAAATATGAATGTAAAAGGGGGGGAATATGAATGTAAAAGTTTTTAACCCGCCGTCATTATTCTCAATCAATTCCCATGTTAAAGACATGGATCAATATCATACTGAATACAATCAATCTATTACAGATAGAAACGCATTCTGGGCAGATAAAGCTGAACGAATTTCATGGCTTAAAAAATGGGATTCTATCGGTGAATTTGATTTCGTGAATGCCAATATAAAATGGTTCGAAGGTGGTAAGCTCAATGTGAGTTATAATTGTTTGGATCGTCATGTAGAAGCTGGGAATGGCGATAGGACAGCACTCATTTGGGAAGGGAACGATCCGAATGAAGATCAACATTTCACTTATGCAGAATTGCTGGAAAAGGTTCAGAAGTTTGCCAACGTACTTAAAGGCCTGGGTGTAGAAAAGGGTGATCGCGTTTGTATGTATATGCAGATGGTACCCCAATTACCGGTGGCCATGTTGGCCTGCACACGGATTGGCGCCGTTCACTCCATTGTTTTCGGAGCATTTAGTCCCGATTCGTTAAGAGACCGAATAAATGATTCTGAATGTAAAATTTTAATCACACAGGATACAGGTGTTCGTGGAACGAAACAAAATATCCCAATGAAATCCAATGCCGATTTGGCTTTAGTGCAAACCCCATCCATCGAACACGTTATTGTGGTTCATCGCACAGGGGAGCCAGTTGATATGGTGGAAGGTCGAGATGTATGGTGGCAGGAAGAAATGGCGAAGGCGGCCACTAATTGTGCTCCCGTAGAAATGGATGCGGAAGACCCGTTGTTCATTTTATATACATCTGGTTCAACGGGTAAACCAAAAGGTGTCCTCCACACAACAGGTGGATATTTGGTTTATGCCAATTACACGTTTGAGCAGATTTTTGATTATAATAAAGACGATATATACTGGTGCACAGCAGATATTGGTTGGGTTACAGGCCATTCATATATTGTGTATGGTCCAATGTCATGTGGTGCAACTTCAGTTATGTTTGAGGGTGTGCCTAATTATCCCGATTTCGGCCGATTCTGGGAAGTGGTTGACAAACATAAAGTTACCCTTTTTTATACAGCGCCAACCGCCCTAAGAGCATTAATGAAAGAAGGCAATACTTGGGTTGAGAAACATGATTTATCTTCTCTTAGATTATTGGGAACAGTAGGCGAAACTATTAAAGAGCCGGAATGGATGTGGTATCATTCTATTGTGGGAAAAGAAAAATGTCCTATCGTGGATACGTGGTGGCAAACGGAAACGGGCGGTATAATGATGACACCATTACCTGGTGCCACCCCGACTAAACCCGGTTCTGCTACATTCCCATTCTATGGTATTGAGCCTGTTTTACTTACAGATTCCGGAGATGAAATTTCTGGTAACAATGTATCTGGATTGTTGGCAATGAAGGCCTCCTGGCCGGGGCAAATGCGCTCTATCTATGGCGATCACGATCGATTTGTTGAAACATACTTTTCTGAATTTCCGGGCTATTATTTCACAGGAGATGGGGCACGGCGAGATGAAGATGGATATTACTGGATCACTGGACGGGTAGATGATGTACTTAATGTATCCGGACATCGAATTGGATCAGCCGAAGTGGAAGGTGGAATCGGTAAAGCCAATGGTGTTGCAGAAGCAGCTGTTGTGGGATATCCCCACGATATTAAAGGTGTAGGGATATATGCATTTGTAACGCTAATGACAGGGGTAGAAGTAACCGATTCAATTATAAATGATATTCGGTCAACAGTTGTGAAAGAAATTGGTCCCCATGCCAAACCAGATAAAATTCAGTTTACACCGGCTTTACCTAAAACACGGTCAGGAAAGATCATGCGACGAATATTAAGAAAAATTGCCGAAGGTGATACGGATAATATGGGCGATACTTCTACATTGGCAGATCCATCAGTCGTAGAAAATCTTATTGAGGGTGCGATTTAGACTTTAAATCCAAACATCATTTTCGGCTGTGTGTTTACCACCAACATTACCCGTATTCACAACACCTTTTGGTTCGATCAACATGATATGACATTCTCTTTTCGCAATGGGTTTATGTTCTTTCCCTTTAGGAACGATAAACATTTCGCCTTTTTTTAAATCAACCTTACCATCACGGAATTCAATTGTGAGTTGGCCCTCGATCACAATGAATGTTTCATCCGTATCGTCATGGGAATGCCACACGAATTCTCCCTCTACTTTGGCCAGTTTGAATTGGTAATCATTCATTTCAGCAAAAACCTTGGGGCTCCACTGATCGGAGAATAATTCGAATTTTTCTGTTATGTTGATTGTTTCATTCTTCATCTGAATATTATGGTTTAAATCGATCTTTGTAAGATATAATAGATAACAGTTTTTTATCTAAGGTCCAGATTTGACATCCTCGATCTTTTGCATAAATTAATATAGCGGAATCAATTAGGCCAACTCCTTTGGCGATCCATTTATTATTTCCGGATATTTCGCCTGCCTTAAAAAATATTCCATCCATGGAGAATTTGGGAAGGTGATGCCAATAATTGGATATGATGGCTCTTTCCCGTTTGTTTTTTACACCTTGCATGAGTTCACCAAAAACAGGTTCAGCGGCAATCACCTCCCCTCGTTCGAGGTGGACTTTTAATTTTGGAAAGATAGAAGAGTGATTTTTAAAGAATTCAATCCAGACCGAAGTATCAACAACAATCACGAGCGGTTGGTTTCTCTTGCTGATTGTGCATTAAAATCGGATTTGAATTCCAAAGGTTTTTCTGACACTTGAAGATTCAGGTCTTTGATTTTTTTAATGTCCACCCATTCTGTGAGTGCCTTAATTAATGAATCAGTAATGTTCTTTCCATTAGTGAGTTCTTTCACCTCAAAAATGAGTGATCTAGGTATTAAAGCTGTAACTTTCATGGCGGAATATACGATAGCCTATCGTATTAAAGTGCCGATTAACGCCTTGCTCAGCGGAAAACTGCGAGCGTGAGCGAGCAATTTTTCCGCTGAAGCAACTTGTTATGCATTTTCAGGCGCACCCTCTTGGTATTGAAGCACACCTTCAGGGATAACTTCCCAGCTCGCTTTAGAACCAACATAGATATGCCTACCTAGTTCAATTTTTGGGTCACCATCGACACAACCCAAAGTCACACCATGAATAGCATCCTCAAAAATACCACAAAGTGTAGAACCGCATTTGCTACAAAATTGGAGACCGAAACCATGCTGACCAACATAGGATGTGAGAAGATCTTCACCTGAAAGCCATTTAAAGTCTTTTGGATTAAGTAGTGCGTAAGCTGACGCTTGAGAACTGAATGCCTTACGACAACGGGAACAGTGGCATGATCTAGCATCGCGAAGCATACCATTTACTTGGTATTTTACTTCGCCGCAAAAACACTCTCCAGTTATTGGCATTTTATTCTCCTCGATGCATAACGAATAAACTCAACCACAAATTCGAAAGATTTTAATGAGTAAAATGTTTCCTACAATGATAAATAAATTTGTTCTGCTATGTATTTGTGGGTTTCTGTCATGAAATGCCATTGATCAAACCAAAACCATTTACCTTGTTTTGGATAATATTTGGAATTTTTATAGGGAGTTGTTATATCTTCAAACTTTTTTGAAATCTCTGTTATCTCATAGTCTGCGTCAAACAGGTCTACCCGTATATTATTTTGATTTGAATTGTATTGAATCACCGAATCTTCAATAATTGTATTGAAGATTTTAAATTGTTTTTGTGCAAATTCAATTTTGTCTTTATAGTAATCATACATATGATAATTTTTATTCGTGAAGGCAGGTGGGACTAATGACGTATTTAAATTCCAGAGTATAATGCGTTTTGCTCCTTTGGATGATAGTTCGCTCATTGCACTTATAATATTATCAACTACTTGAGTAGGAGATATATTATAATTTGGATCATGCAAATCATTAAACCCAATTTCGATAATAATTAATGTACTATCCATGTTAGTCGATGGAGCATATTGTTGAACTTGCCATAATAGGCCCGACCAATCTTTGGCATTATTTCCTTCATTGCCCATGCCAGAAAACGCACCGCCCCAAGCTCTAACCTCTAATGATTGTACTTCCAATCGATCCGCCAAATATTCAGGCCATACTTTTCCATTTGAATAGAGTTCAAATCCATGTCCATCATCAAAACCATTATCTGAATGGCTGTCGCCAAAAACAACAAGGTGATCGTAATTACTAGAAAGTAGTCCTTTTGAATTGCCAATTGATAAAGTTGTAAATAATATTAATGACAGAAAGTGTTTGCTCATGATTTGTGCTCCTGATTCATTTAAGATACATCAAAATAGGATTTAACTTCTTTATCAAGAGGATCAACGATTCTATCAATTTCTAAGTTTAGGTCATAATCCATTTGTAAACCTAACCTGAATTGGGGTGTCATATCAAAATAGCGCCCCAACCTTAAAGCTGTATCTGCGGTAATGCGCCTTTTTTCTAAAACAATTTCATTAATTCGACGGGGAGGACACCAATTATCTCTGGATATTTTATTTTGACTTAATCCCAAGGGAGTTAAAAATTCTTCTAAAAGAATTTCGCCTGGATGCAGTGGTTTTATATTCTTGTTTTTCATATTATTCTTCTAAATATCACACAAATATTACTTATAATATGATTAAATACCATGTTCAAAATAATTTGGAGTATTTTGAATAAACAATTCACTTTATTTATTCCCATATTTGAAAATGTAAATGAAAATACTAATTTTATGCCTAGATAATATTTAATTCATTCAAAATTTGAGGTTAAAGATGGCACATCTTTCAAAAATAAAACATAGTTCAGGCGATTGGCGTAATATCAAAGCAGATGCTATTGCGGTAGGCATCTATGATGATCTGAAACTTTCCCGTCAATTCCAAGGTGTGAATCGGAAATTGGGACGAGGACTTTCTAATGCTCTGGCGGCCAATCTCATTAAAGGTAAGGTGGGTGAAGTCAAAACAGTTGTTGGAAAAAAAGGTGCAATTGCATTTGTATTTGGTCTCGGCAAACGAGGTAAACTTAATGGAGAAACTTTGCGCAAAGCCGGAGGTGGTGTTTCCAAAGCGTGTGTGGCTAATAAAGTAGAGTCTGTTTCTTTCCTTATACCTGTAGAAGCGAAGGATGACTATCAATCCCAAGCTACGGCAGAAGGCCTCGTGTTGGGTAGTTACCAGTTCAATGAATTCAAGACCACGGACGAAGACCTTTTCGACATGAAGGGTGCCACTATCATTGGCGACAATAAACAAGCTGTAGTAAAAGGGGCCATCATAGCCAATGGTGTGTGTCTTGCCAGAGATGTAGAGAATCGTCCGGGGAATGTGGCTACGCCGACTCATTTGGCTGAGAAGGCGCAAGAGATTGGGAAATCCGGTGGCATGAAAGTGACCATTTTTGATAGAGCAAAATTTACCAAAATGGGGATGGGCGCTTTAGCTGGTGTAGCCTCAGGTACAGAAGTGCCACCAAAATTTATCATTATGGAATATATGGGTGGCCCAAAAAAACAAAAACCTAAAGTATTGGTGGGTAAAGGTCTCACATTTGACAGTGGTGGCATATCCATAAAACCATCGGCTAAAATGGATGAAATGAAGTACGACATGTGTGGATCCGGTGTAGTACTTGGTGTCATGAAAGCAGTGGCGGAATTGAAGCCAAAAATGAATATTGTAGGTATTATTCCTTCTACTGAAAATATGAGTGGTGATAAGGCCTATCGCCCCGGAGATGTGCTCACCGCCTATAATGGCAAAACAATCGAGGTGTTGAACACCGATGCAGAAGGACGCTTAATTTTAGCCGATGCTTTATCCTATGCATCCAAGAATTATGATCCGGAATATATGATTGATTTTGCCACCCTCACTGGCGCTGTTGTGGTAACCTTAGGCCATGTGGCTACAGGAATCATGGGTACAGATGAAGCACTGGTAGAATCCATTAAATCGTCTTCCAAAACAACAGCAGAAAAAGTTTGGGAATTCCCCCTTTGGGATGAATATTTGGCACAAGTGAAATCCGCAATAGCCGATGTAAAAAATGTAGGCGCACCCATGCAGGCGGGTACAATCGCTGGCGGGGCATTCCTGAAAGCATTTGTAGATGATGATATTCCTTGGTGTCACTTTGACATTGCCGGAACTGCTTGGGGAGATAGAGATTTGCCCTATCATAATAAAGGTATGGCCACGGGAGAAGTTATTCGTCTAGTTGTTGATCTTTTGGGCGTTTAATGGCAAGTTTTCCTTCAAGAGAAGATGCGTTGGAACTGCTATATGAATATACCAAAACAGATAGTTTGCGACGACATGCATTGGGTGTAGAACAAGTCATGCGGAAAATGGCAGAACAATATGATGGTAATTCCGATGAATGGGGAATGACAGGACTTATGCACGATTTTGATTATGAGAAATATCCATCCATGGAAGAACATCCCTTTCGGGGGAACAAAATCCTGAAAGAAAAAGGATATCCCGAATCTATCACCAGAGCCATTATGGGCCATGCGACTTATTCAGGAATTTCCAGAGACACCTTTATGGCTAAAGCACTTTTCGCCGTGGATGAATTGACCGGATTCATTTTTGCCGTAACTTATGTACGTCCGTCTAAGTCAATTTTTGAAGTAAAACCAAAATCCGTGAAAAAGAAATTGAAACAAAAGTCATTCGCCGCATCCGTTTTAAGGGAAGATATTTTTCAAAGTATCGAAGAACTTGAGGTTGACATGACAGAACATATCCAATTTGTGATTGACGCCTTAAAAGAAAAAGCAGACATTTTAGAATTGAAGGGAAGTATAGAGATAGCATGACATTTATTACTGGCATTATTTTATTTCTGGTTGGCTTTGGGGCAGGGGCAGGAATTGTTTGGTTCTTTCGTCAAAAAGAGATCGATGCTGCCCAATCTAGCAGAGATCAGCTTAAAGTTGAATTTGGCGATTTATCCAAACAAGCATTAGATCAAAACTTAGAGACCTTTCTAAAACTGGCAGAAAATAAATTTGGTGAATTGGTAAAATCTTCTGATGGGCAATTGAATCAGAAAAAAGAATTGATCGATCAATCTTTGGTTGAAATGAAGAAAAAGTTGGATGGACTTGATAAATCCACCAATGAACTGAAAGGGCAGGTTGCAAATTCTCAAAAAGGGATTGGTGACCTAGCTGATACAACAACAAAACTTTCCCGTATTTTATCCAGTTCTCAAGCGCGAGGCCAATGGGGCGAACGGATGGTGGAGGATATTCTTAGTTTTATGGGATTGGTGGAAGGAATCAATTTTGAAAAGCAAGCCCAAGCAGGGGAAGGTCGTCCTGATTTCACCTTTAAACTCCCAGATAAAAAATGTCTTAATATGGATGTGAAATTTCCCCTAACCCATTATGAAAATTATCTAGGTACGGATAATGAAAATGAGCAGGCTGCTGAGAAAAAGGCATTTCTTGCGGACGTTCGCAAGCATGTGAAAGCGATTGAGAAACGCACCTATATCGACCCTGAAGGGGGTACGGTGGACTATGTGCTCATGTTTATCCCCAATGAAAGTATTTATGCTTTTTTAAATCAAGAAGATCGAGACTTGATTGATTTTTCACTCTCCAGGAAAGTATTACTTTGTTCACCCATTACACTCTATGCTGTATTGTCACTAATTAGACAATCTGTCTCCAATTTTTCAATGGAGCAAAAAGCGGGTGAAATGCAAAAACTGGTTGGCGTCTTTAAGGAACAATGGGAAAAATTTATTGAGAAACTTGATGCGTTAGGAAAAACACTGGGGACAGTTACTACGCATTATGAAGATCTTACTGGCACACGCCGCCGTGCATTAGAAAAACCTATGGATAAAATTGAAGAGTTGCAGTTGGGACAAGATGAAAGTCTGGATACGTTAGGCGAATGAAGAAATTTTTATCGTTTACCCTTTTATCGTTTTTCTTGTCTTCCTGCGTCGGCCCGCCTGACCCGAATCATGGATTGGTGGAGAATCTTCCGGTAGTGATTAATACACCATCGGCTTTTTCATTTAGCGTTCGCGGAGACAATTATACTTTTGATGAAACAATTGATTTATCCTTCAACCTGCAGGCAGGAAAATCCGTGGCATCCACATTAATTGTTACAGATTTTAAAAGTAGTGATACGACTATTGTCCGTCTGGAAGATGCCAATGGTGGAACGATTTATCAATATACAGTGACGGGCAATGCAACCAGTGTGGATGGATCATCCACAACCACGCCAAAGAAAGCGGTGATTCAAGGAACCAAGTTTAATGGAATTCTTGAGTGGACTATTACAGCAAAATAAAAAAGAGTCGAAGTACGACCCTTTTTTATTTATTCTAATCTACCGTAATCGGTTTATAGTCTTTAAATAGGGATAATTTTTCATCCTCAACTGCCGATTGATATTTTGGCCAATCATCTTTGAAAAATTGATTTATTTTATCTAAAACTTTTTCCGTTTCAGTTTCTGAATATTCAAGTAAGTAATCGTGACTTGAATTAGGTCCGGTCAAATTGCTGTATAAATACCCATTAATGGCGCCAATCTTTCCACTGAGAATATTGGGACTTCTCACAATGCCCTGGAGTCCTTTTTTATTAACGATAAGTTCTTCCAGAACTTTCAGGCTGTCGGTCATTGATTTACCATTTTTCTTGAGTGCTTTATGTGATTTATTCTTTTTCGCATCCAGCATTTTATTTATTGATTCAATAATCTTTTTTGATTCCCGAATCCGATCCATGGCTTTGGTGACCGATGCAGTAATTTCCATTTGCCGCTCATATATCGGCTGGAGCCGTTCCAGATTTCGAGTATTAATACCTACACGTGGATCTAAAATAACATTTACGATTTGTGATGTTGAATCCTTCCCATGGGATAAACGAATAGTGTATTCACCTGGTAAAACGGGAGGGCCGCCCGGTTCACGTGCATCAGGTTTGGTTGACTTAGGTGAATTAGGATAACGAACTCCTTTTCGACGCAATCCCCAATAAATTCGATTAACACCCGTTTCTACATTGTGTTTTACCGTGCGAATAATATTACCATCAACATCCATGACTTCCATGGTTACCTTTTCTTTTTTGTCCTCGGATTTTCCTTTTTTATCGCTGGAGCTATTTTTAGGTTTTTCTTTCTTTTTCTTTTTATCAGGATTGAACACAAAGGTCAACATGGCGCCACGACTTCGGTTTTTCCCAGTGAATATTGCGTTAGCTTCAAACCTAGTTCCCGATGCTTGGCGATTGATAGCTAGAACGGCAGTTGGTGGTTCGAAAAAGTGGAGTCGTTTTTTCATTAGATTATTTTTGGTAGAGGCCATTTCCCGCAAGGGTCGAATATCATCCAAGATATAAGCCGCTCTGCCAAATGTGCCAATCACAAGGTCATGCTCTCTTGGATGTATCTTCAAATCCATGGTGGAAACTGTGGGATATCCGCTGGTCCATTTTGTCCAAGTTTTTGCATTATCCAAAGTAACATAAAGACCATATTCAGTCCCTAAAAATTGGAGATTTTGCTCAACAGGATCTTGTACATAACTTAATGCATGTCCCCAAACTTTATCTTCATCAGCAATAGATTTCCAGGATTTACCATAATTATCAGTTTTAAAAACGTATGGTTTCCAGTCATTACGGCGATAATTATTAATGACAACAACCGCTTCGGCCGGATCATATTTAGATGCATTAATTTGTGCCACCCAACTGCCCGCAGGCGCACCATGAATTTTCTTATTTACATTATTCCAAGTTTTTCCACGATCGGTAGTGAGTTGCACATTACCATCATCCGTGCCAACCCATATTACATTGTGATCTAAAGGACTGGGTTCAATGACCAAAATAGTTGTGAAATTTTCCGCACCGGTAGCATCAAATGTTAATCCACCACTTTCATGTTGTTTTTGTTTTTCAGGATCGTTGGTGGTGAGGTCAGGAGAAATGATTTCCCAATTATTTCCACGATCGGTACTGTAATGAACATATTGGCTGCCAAAAAATATAGCATCTTCATCGAATGGATCTTGGGCAATAGCCGAATTCCAATTGAAACGAAGATATTCTCCTTTTGGGTGAACAGGGCGAATCATTTGTTGATGGCCTGTTATTAGGTCATATCGGCTTACATATCCTTGTTGACTCATGGCATAACCAAATCGGGAGTTCCCTGGATGTGGAACCACATCAAATCCATCGCCAAAGGCCAACTCGTCCCAATAGGAATTTCGGATACCACCGGATCGCCAAACATAAGCGGGACCGCGCCATGAACCATTATCCTGCATACCGCCATAAACGTTGTATGGCCAATCCATGTCATAGTTAATGTGGTAGAACTGGGCCACAGGGAGATTCTCCACAAATCGCCAAGTTTTGCCACGATCCAATGAAATATTCAATCCACCATCATTTCCTTCAATAATAAAATTGGGATTAGTTGGATGTCCCCAAAACGCATGGTGATCCGGGTGGACACCATTGGCGCCATAAGCGGTCATAAGGGAGCCAAATGTTTTACCTCCATCGTTAGAAACAGTTACATAGGTGTGAAGGTTATAGATTCTGTTTTCATTAATAGGGTCAACATAAATTTCTGCATAGTAAAAAGGGCGCCCGCCAATATTTTTATCAGACACTTTTTTCCACTTAAAACCGCCATCTTCTGATTTATAAAGTGCATTCTTTTTCGATTCAATTAAGGCATAAATAAGTTTTGGATTACTTGGTGCAATGGCGATGCCCATCCGTCCCAAGTCGCCTTTAGGAAGACCGTCTTTATCGGTTCGTTTTTTCCATGTTTTACCACCATCAAACGTGATGTGCATACCTGAACTTGGTCCACCGGATTTGAAGAACCAAGGCCACCGCCTGAACTGCCACATATTGGCAATAAGTTTGTCCGGATTTCGAGGGTCCATCACCAATTCGCCGATGCCGGTTTTTTCATCAATATAGAGAATCTTTTCCCATGTATCACCTCCATCGGATGTCTTGAAAACACCACGGTGCTCGGTTTCTCCCCAGGCTGGTCCTTGGGCGCCAACATATACTTCATCGCTATTTTTAGGATTAACCAAAACACGATGGATATTTCGCGTTTCGCCCAGTCCTTTAAAGTCCCAGTTTTTACCCCCATCAATACTTTTATAAATACCAAATCCAGCCGATTGACTATTCCGCGGGTTGCCTTCGCCGGTGCCCACCCAGATCACGTCGGGATTGGTTGGGTCAACCGTTACATCTCCAATGGATGCAGCTTTTTGGTCGTCAAATATGGGTTCCCATTTGATGCCGCCACTTTCAGATTTCCATAATCCACCAGATGCTGTACCAACGTATATAACATCCGTATTGGACAGGACAACATCAATGGATGTTACACGCCCGCTCATACCGCCAGGACCAATGCTACGTGCTTTCATTCCTTTGAATTTTTTCATATCCAAACCATCTGCTGAAAGGATAGCGGATATCATAATAAGAATAAATAGGATTTTGCGTTTCATTTTTACTTCCTTTTAATTAGAATTATTTGTGAATGGATTTTCAAATGTACATCCAAACTCAGCCCCAATAGGAGATCCGGGAGGTGCTTCTAGAACCTTGATTGGTTCAAAATCTTCTGGTTCATCCATGAATATTTTTATCCGATGCTGAAGCATGTTATTATGGGATCTGACTCTGGATGATTTTCCACGAAATCGTAACAGGTGAAGTGCCAAAGAATTTACTTTTGCCATGGCGATCGATTGGGCGGCTGGGGATGCATTTTTATTTACGGATAAACTCAAAAGATGATCAAGGACGATAAAATCTACATTTCTTTTAACTTCGCCACTAAGTCCGACAGGAGCCTTTGATAAGATTGTTTGGTCTACGATTTCACTTAATACTTTTTCCAATCCCGGTTGATTAGAATTGCGGGCGTTGTATTCAACCAATCGTGTGGCTCGTGCTGGATGGAAGATCATTCGGCATGTTAGATTAGCCGCTGTTTCTGCAAGGCTGACACCATCAAATGTGACACTAGTTCGAGAGTTAAAGGACTCTCGAGTTCGTCCTCGGCCCGCAGCACGAGGCGGAATAATTTGCAATAATTCTTCTCTCAAAGTTAGTGCATCTGGTTGGAGTGTGCTTATAAGCTCATCCAGTGCATCCATTTGAAACTTTGGGTCAAGGAATTCTGTCACCAATTGATCATCGCCCCGGAGTGCATAAGTGTAATTCAATCCACCGACCACTTTAGCCGCACCTTCAATTTGAAACCGGTGGAGAAAATAAATCGGCACTAGCACATCTTCAATATCGCTGTATGGTTGTCCCATTCGAATATTGTTTTCTCCAAATTTATTCAGAGCTACTTTTCTTACAGCCATTAAATTTTTCAATTCGGAAACAGGATCTTTCCCATTATCCCACAGGTGGGCGGTTGGATGGGCAGAGCCGAGTGGGCGCGCATCCTGATCGGTTATAAAAGTATAACCCCTTCGAATCCCATCTTGGATTAATTCTTCCAGTGCTTCTTTTTCATTGGTCCCATTCGGAAAATCCTGATAACCGTATTCCACAGTAATTTTATCCCACTCGCCGATGCCTGCATCATAGGCATCCCGCCATTCCACATTACCATTTTTATCTAAAGAAACAGTAGGATGGGGGTAATCCATTACCGATGCCCGGCCGACGGTACTGGCGATATAATTATGAGCAAGTCCAATAGTATGCCCTATTTCATGTGCAACCAATTGACGGACGCGGGCGAGAGCCAATTCACGCATATGATCCGGAACTTCTGTGCCCTTATTATAAGGAGCAAGAAGCCCTGTGGCGATGAGATAATCTTGGCGGAGTCTGAGTGAGCCGAGGGATACATTTCCCTTAATAATTTCACCCGTTCTTGGGTCAACCACAGCGCCGCCGTAAGACCATCCCCGAGTGGCCCGATGAACCCAATGGATCATGTTGTAACGGACATCCATTGGATGGGCGCCATCAGGGAGTACTTTGACTTGAAATGCATCAATATATCCTGTGGCATTGAATGCTTGATTCCACCATCGTCCACTTTCTAGCATGGCCGTTTTCACCGGTTCCGGCACACCGGGATCAATATAATAAACAATGGGTTCTACTGCTTCACTTCTTCTTTTCTGAGGATGTTTCTTTTCCAATCGATGTCGAGTAATGTAACGGATATAAATGGATTCATCCAGCGGGACAGCATAATCCTGGAAAGACATTGGGAAATAACCCGCGCGCGGATCGTGGTTTCGCGGTGTGTAATTTTTATCAGGAAGTTCTACAAAAGAATGATGAAGACGAACCGTCATAGCAGAAGGAGTGGGTGTTACCTGTCGCACATATTTTCCCGGGTTGGTCCCCGTATATGTCATGAGTGCTTCCACTTCTGTATTATTGGGGAAGTTCATGGTGGCCGGAAGGTGAATTGCGGAACGGCTTTTATCTACCTTATAATTTCCCATTTTTTGATTTTTTAGGCGCGTTACGATACCATGGGCATCATCCAAAAAGAAGTCGGTAGCATCTACTAGTACACGACTTTTTTCTTCTGCTTCAACTTTAAATCCCCAAAGTGCAGATTTTGCAAATCCATCCGCGACTGATTGTTTTTCCTTGGGATCACTCGTATTGGCGCGATAATAATAATTGGGTTGAATCAATAGGACTTTCGGTCCAATACGATGAAAATAAACAATACGTTCATTCCCAAGTTGGCCGCGATCGAGGCCAACATCATTGGAGCCCATCCCTGCCATGAGAGAATTCACGTATAAAAATTCTTTTTCGAAATGGGCAATCTCCAACCACAATTTCCCCGTAGTGTTGTCCCAATACAAATCCAAATACCCATCCATCTTTTTCATGGATTTGGTTTTTTCAGAGATCGATTCACCAAAAATGAAACCAATCATCAAACTTAATATGAAAAATTTCTTCACAATTACCTCCTCATAGTGGTGTCAAAGATTGCCAATTTAAATCTGAGGATATACATGAAACAGAAAAATTTATTCAATCCGTTTCGCCCAAATCAAGTTTGGCATTAGATTAATCCAAGTATAATGATGAAAAAACTCCTTCTAATCCTTTGTCTTGCAGGATGCAGTTATAGTCCTGACCAAAAACGTATATCCATTCCCATTGGAAATACGGAGATAGTAATGGTATGGATTTCTGGTGGATCATTCAAAATGGGCAGCACAGATTCCATGGCGAGATCCGATGAACAACCGGTTCATAAAGTAAAAATGGATGGATTCTGGATGTCAGAAACAGCAGTAACAAATGCACAATTTTCTGCATTTGTGAATATATCAAATTATGTGACTACAGCAGAAGTGGCCCCATCCCTTGAGGAAATCATGGCTCAGGTGCCTACCGGCACGCCACCACCACCAAAAGAAATGCTAGTAGCTGGATCTTTAACATTCATCAATCAACCTACACCTGCGAGTCAATATTCACCGGTTCAATGGTGGGCGTGGTCAACCAATTCAAATTGGAAACATCCTTATGGCGAAGATTCCTCAATTGATGGATTAGAAGATCATCCTGTTGTACAAGTATCATGGTATGATGCAGTTGCTTTTTCTGAAGGAACAGGAATGAGTATTCCGACTGAAGCGCAATGGGAATATGCTGCCAAAAAAGGTGAGGTTACTAATTCAAGGGAAATGAATATTTGGCAAGGTATATTTCCTGTAAAGAATACCGGATCCGATGGATTTGAAAAAACAAATCCAGTTCATGCCTATAAACCAAATAAAATTGGCCTTTATGATATGGCTGGGAATGTATGGGAGTGGGTGGCCGATTGGTATCGCCCAAATTCATATTTAATGGGTGGACGTGAAAATAATCCTATTGGGCCGCCATCCAGTTTTGATCCCATGGAACCAACGGTGCCTAAACGGGTAACCCGTGGCGGATCATTTTTGTGCAATGATCAATATTGTGCGGGATATCGTCCCACGGCGCGAATGAAAACAAGTCCCGATACTAGTTTGGAGCATACGGGATTTCGATGTGTTATGAGTGAGGAGCAAATGGAGAAATATTTATCTAATTAATAATTATCAATTCATAATTATTAATTATTTCACTCTTCCCATGCGGGACAGATGAAATTTTTATAATCGCACCAATCACAATGCCGTCCGGTTTTTGGTTCAAAATTTCTATCACGGATTCCCAGGGCAACTTCTTTAATTTTTTCTTCTTTTTCCAACAATTCTTCCGGTTCAAACGAATGAGATTTAATCGGTTTGTCCTCTTCTCTTAAAAAGTACAGACTGGCCATACTCGGTAACCCGCCAATTATAGGATCATTCGATTGTTCCAAAAACATGGAATAAATCGCTAACTGCATACTAGATTTTGCTGATGAAGTTGTATTGCTAGTTTTATAATCAACCACATGATTGCCAGAGTCAGTTTTATCAATTCGATCGATGGCGCCGGTGATCTTGATATCATCAATCATAAAATTAAATTTTTCTTCACGTGCAATCACTTGAGGCGGTTCCAATTCATATGTAGTAAAATATCTCTTAAGGATTTCCTCTCCCTGGAGTTTGAATTCCTTCTCTTGATCTGGGTAGAAAAAACCACTGCCGTCCCATTCTTCATCAAGCAATTGCAGGAGGCGATCAAGGGTGTGATCTTCTTCAGAATCATGAAACCGCTGGAGTGCCCGGTGGATGATATTTCCAAAAACCAACTGTGGTTTACTCTGCGATTCGGGAATGGCATCAATCTTTCCTAATCGATACTTCATGGGGCAGGATAAATAAGTTTCAATGGAACTAGCGGATAAATAAAGTTTGTCCGGGGTTGAAGGTTGGAACCCGCCCTCTAAATTGTTCTTTAACTCATTTTCCCAGGAAGCGTCTTCCCATGAAAAAGGATGATCCTTTTCAAGTAAGTGAATCCGTTCAATGGCTTTTGTAAGGTCGCCAATTTGTTGAAATTGGTTTTGGCATAACGCTTTTTGCAACCGTTGTTCATAGTTTGATCGCAATACCGAATAAGGTTTTGGTTTGTTAATTGTTTCATTCATTTCGATGATCTCCATTAATTCAGGTGGTAATTCTTTGATAAAAGGTGAAGTTGCCCGTTTCGGTGCTAACAAAAATAATTGTTCCTGTGCCCGTGTGACGGCCACGTAAAAAAGGCGTCGTTCTTCTTCTTTATGATGTTCTTTTGAAGTGAGATCCGTATCCTTGATATAGTCCAGCCATTTATCCGGCGGTCGGTTGATCTTTTTTTCCGATCTATAATTAAGGGGGAAACTTGCGGACCGATTATAAGGGATAAATACCACGGGAAATTCACCGCCTTTTACTCCATGAATGGTTTGAACTATGACGCTATTAAATCGTTGTCTTTCCTCGGGATATGATGCGAAAATTTTTCCTGAAACCATGAGCGATTCCATAAAAGTATTAAAACTGCGAAGGCTGTTCTTCCCCGGGTTTCGTCGAGAAAATTCTTGTGCTTTTTGAATAAATTGTCCTCCATTCATGAGGGCCACTTGATCGTCAAATTCGTAATGATGGTTAAATCGTCTCAACAATAGAGTCTTTGCTAAAATGGAATTTATGATCTCTTCTGCCGATTGTGGTTTTGGGTGTTCTCTAAGTTCCTGAATAGTTTGACATAATTCACCGAATCCTTCAATGGGATTTTCTTCAAAATGCACAAGAGCATATTCCAATCGTGAAGATGGATCCCTTCGGTCAAATTGATTGAAAAAATCTATGGCATTTTGTTCAGAAGAATTTTGTATCAACAGTCGGTAAAAACCAATATCTTGATATTTTCCACCGCCAACAACTTGGCACCATGCATTGAGGTCTTTAACCGAAGGAATATCAAAAAATTTTGGAAAGCGAGCTTGAACTGGAATTCCGCAGGATTGTAAATATGTTGTTAATTCTGATGCTTGGCCATGGGTACGGCAAAGAACAGCAATATCATGAAATAGCCTTCCGCTGTCAGTGAGTTTATTAATCTCTGAATTGATGAATTGGTTTTGGTTCGGTTTCTCTCCATAATATAAGGTGGGTTTTCTATCGGAGAGGCCGCTGAATGAACGGAGTGATTTTTCAACGCGATCCACATTGTTTTTAATGGAAGCGTTGGCCACATTCAAAATTTCTTGGTTGGATCGAAAATTCTCTTCTAGGGCAATTTCTAAATATTGTACATGTCCACTATAACGATTACGAAACAAATGAATATTATGAATACTGGCACCTCGGAAACTGTATATCACCTGATCTTCGTCTCCCACAACAGTAATCTGTTTACGCTTTTTGGCAATTAAACCAATGACCTCATTCAGTGCAAAATTATTATCTTGAAATTCATCAATAATTAAATGTTGAAATTTGTCTTGAACTTTTTTTAGTACTACAGAATTTGAATTTAACAATTTAAATGCGGACAAGATCATATCCCCATAATCCACCACATTCATGTTCTGTTTCCATTGTTGAAAAATTGGGTAAATGCGTTTTAAATCTGCCAACTGAGCACGAATTTCTGGATCTATGGATTCGATATCCTCCGGCTTTTCATTGGGTTTGATTAATTCATCCCGTGTGCGGTTGAAGAAAGGAATAAAACTTTCTGTAACAGCTTTTACCGGATCTCGCGGAAACTCCCTCGATTCAAATGGACCAAGATCATTGAATTGATTTAGGAGCAAAAAAGAGGCCTCACTTTCCTCAAGTAAAATGGGAGATGCGCCCGATTCTTTAAAATCTTTTACGAGATTAAAACAAAATGAATGAAAAGTAGAAACGGTCATTATATCCGCCCGTTGACCGATGACTGAAACAATTCTTTCTTTCAATTCCCGCGCAGCTTTTTCTGTATATGTAATGGCTAAAATTGATTGTGGCTCAGCCTTGTAATGTTGAATTAGATAAATAATACGGTGGATTAGTGTGGATGTTTTTCCTGTTCCAGCACCAGCTAAAATCATGAGTGGCGCAGGTGGATGGGTGATAGCCGATTCTTGGCTAGTATTAGGTTTGAAGTTTCCACTTGAATATGGCATAGTTAAAGTTAGTGTTATCATCATTTCAAAAAAAATGTTTCGTCAGAAATCAAAAAATATTTGAATAAAATTTTAACTTAGTCTAGTGGTTGCGCATCTAATAGGCTAAATGAAACAATTCAAAATAATCCAAAAAGGAATAAACATGAAAAAACTAATCTTACCAATCTCAACCTTGCTTTTGATTGCTGTTGGATGTGACAATCCTATTCGTGATAAAGCTGTAGAATTAGACAGTGCTGAACTTCAGAGCCTTTCATATGAACTGGCATCGGACCTAGGCCTTAGTCAAACATCTGCTAAAGAAGTTAACGGTGTTCTAAATAAGCATGGACGCGGGGGGAAACATCGTGAACCAGGCTTCTTGTGGAATGTTGCGGGAGAATTGGCTGTAAAATTATCCGATGAAAAAAAAGCACGTCTCTTTGAAAAAATGGATGAGCATAACATTCAAGTCTTTGGTGGAAAAAATGGTCAAATGGGCCAAGGTCATGGTGGTAAACATGGTGGCGGTATGATGGGTGGCAGACGTGGTGGCGGTGGCATGGGCCAAGGTCACGGTGGAAATGGCTCCGGCGGTGGACTCTATAGTATTCTAACCGATGAACAAAAAGCAGCATTTAAAGAAATAGCTGAATCATATAAAGATCAATTCCAAGCGATTCAAGCCCAAGTCAAAGAAGGCACGATTAACCAAGACGATGCACGGTCACAGATGGAAGGACTTCGGGAAGCCATGCATGCTGAAATTGACGCATTGCTTACGGATGAACAAAAAGCAGAGCTGGAAGAAATGAAAGCCGATCATGAAGCAGAAATGCAAGCATTTCAGGATTCATCTAAAGCTGTGATGGTGGAAGTCTTAGGATTGACGGCTGAACAACTTACTGCATTTGATCAAATAAAAGATGATACAAAAACAGCAATGGAAGCACTGCGAGAACAACTATCTAATGGTGATATTGATTTAGATGCTTTTCGTGAAGCTGCGACCGTTTTACATGGTGATGCTTCTTCAAAACTTGAAGCATTATTCACGGATGAACAAATAGAAATATTTAAAATCCATAAGGCTTTAAAATTACGGATGAAAAAACACCACGGAAGCAAAGGTAAAAAAGGCCGTGGTCATAAAAGCAATGGTGGAAACAGAGGAAATAATAAATAAAACTGCTCTCCAAACAGTAAAAAAAGAAAAGGGTCGCTTCACGATATTTGGAGGGCCCTTTTTCATTTATTTTTTAACTTGTATTATTATTGAGTGTCTAAGTCATAAATTCACTCTAAATCACGATGGAAAAGGATATCTTATGAAAAAACTAGCTTTACTTTTAACCATTGCACTTTTTGCAACCATTGGCTGCGATAAGTTAATGAAGGATGAAACAATCCTTGTTGACGACCCTGAACTGCAAGCATTTTCCGACGGATTGAACACCGATATTGGCCTGAGCAATAGTAGCATCAACGCCCTCAATGGTGCATTGAATCGCCATGGCAAGGATGGGAAACACCGACGCGATCCTGCTTTCTTGTGGAATATGGCTGTTGAAATGCAGAAAAAATTATCTGATAAAGAAAAAACAAGACTTTTAGAGTGGATGGATAAAAATGCAGTTCCATATCTTTTCAGTAGTGGAATGGATGGTGGCAAAGGGCGCGGCGGTCCTCACGGTGATAAGGGTGAATTCGATCTACGTGGTGTATATAGAGTTCTGAGCGATGACCAGAAAGCGTCTTTTAAAACTATTATGACCACCTATGGCGAAAAAATGAAAACCATTCAACAGCAGGTTAAAGATGGCACGATTGATAAGGAAGTCGCCAAGACAGAGTTGGAAGCACTCTCAGCAGCTATGAATGATGAAGTTGAAGCGCTACTCACCGACGAACAAAAACAACAATTAGCTGATGAAAAATCTCAGATGGAAGCCCGTATGGCTGAAATGAAAAAAGCTGCCCACGATGCCATGGTTAATGCATTGGGTATGAGCAATGATCAGGAATCTGGATTAGAAACCATTAATAAAGATGCGGCTGCAATTACAAAGGCATTATTTGAAAAAGCTAGAAATGAAAAAATGGATAGAGAGACTCTTCATAATGCATTGAAATCAATTATTTCTGATAGGAATACGGCTATCGACGGCCTATTTGATGATACACAAATAGAAATCATTAAACTTTATACGGCAATGGGCATGCAGTATAAACGACATTGTGGACAAAAAGGTCGTGAAGGGGGCAAAGGGAATAAAGGATAATCTTTAATTTGACAATTCGAAAAGAGGCTGTTCAGTTTTTTCAGGACAGCCTCTTTTTTTTATGAAATTTTTTTAACTTTTGAAAGAAAATGTTGTCTAAAATGGCAAATGAATGAAAACAGACCACGAATTGATCAGGGAATTTCAGAATGGGAATAACATCGCATTCGACGAATTGGTTAAACGGCACCTCCCTAATACATATGGATTTTTTATCAAGTTCACTGCGGATGAAGTTGAGGCAGAAGACCTTGCCCAGGATGTGTTCATCAAAATGTTTAAGGCACTTAAAAAGTTTCGATTTGAATCTGAATTCAAAACATATTTATTTCGAGCCAATATCAATATGTCCAACACCTATCTCCGACGCAATAAGTGGCGAAATCTACTCCACTTGGACCAAGTCCCAGACCAGGGTTATACGGATACGACCCACGAAGATGAATGGCGTAGAAAAGAATTATGGGATGCAGTTGCAAAACTCCCTTCCCGCCAGAGAATGGTTGTAACAATGAGAATTGCACAGGTAATGCCTTACAAAGAAATATCAGAAATTATGGGCATTAGTGAAAATTCAGCTAAGGTGAATTATCATCATGCGGTGAAGGCTTTAAAAGAAAATATTGAGAATTAAATTATGAATATCGAAAATAGATTTCAGCAGATTTCACAATCAGATTTTAACACTCCGGATAGTGATACGTTTTTGATAAATCTCCATGGAGAACGACAACGCCGTTATCAGAAAAAAATGGGAATTGTTAATGGGCTTGCTGCAGCAAGTGTGCTATTTGTATTGAGTTTGGTTACATTCAATCAATTGACTGATGATCCAACAGTATACGCATCCAATGATTTCAAAAAGATTGAAGTAATGGATTCAGAAACAGAAGAATACGTTTATGACTTAGCGGGATATCTCGTGGAGAACAGTGACGATATCTGGGAAACACTGGCATTTTTAGATAACATAGAGTTTGAACCAGTGGCAACAATGAACGACGGAGAAACACAATGAAAACAACGATAACACTAGTACTATTAATCCTGTGTACGCTTGTAGCGCAACCGGGGAAACCCCAAGGTCCCGGCGGACAATATGGTGAACGAATGGAAATGATGTTGATCTGGAAATTAACGGATCATCTTGAACTGACCGAAGATCAAGCTGAAAAGTTTTTCCCCAGTATGCGGGCGCACCAAAAACAGGTTTTGAATATTCGAAAAGAAGAAAAAGACCTTTTTTCACCATTCTATAAAAAGGTAAAAAAGGGTGAGGACATTTCAAAATCTGATGCAAATAAATTGCTGAATAAAATTGCTGTGTTTGAACAGAAAAAAAGTAAAGCGCGAATTGATTTTGTTAAAGATTCACGTGATATACTTAATCCAACTCAACAAGTGAAGTTACTTATGTTTGAAGGACATATGAAACAGCAAGTCCGTAATCGAATGCAGGATAGATATAAACCACCCGCTCCACGAGGTGGTAAACAAAAACGCCGAAGAGAATTTTGACTTATAAGTAAGTCTTCTAGAAAAAACCCCGCAATTATTTTATAATTGCGGGGTTTTTTTATTTATATGGATGTGATGAACGCTCTAATTTGCACCCTTAAATTTGAAAGGAAACATGAACAAAATATATAATTTTAGTGCCGGACCAGCTGTATTGGATCAATCTGTGTTAGATGCAACTTCGAAAGCGGTGAAAGAATTTAATGGCCTGGGGATGAGTTTGATGGAGATGAGTCATCGCTCTAAACCCGTGATGGATATGGTAGCAGAAACGGAATCACTTACCCGAGAATTGTTGCATATTCCCGATGGATACCATGTGTTGTTTTTGCAGGGGGGCGCCTCTTTACAGTTTGCAATGATCCCTATGAATCTTTTAGGCGAAGATCAAACTGTTGATTACACTGATACAGGCGCATGGTCAGCCAAAGCAATAAAAGAGGCCCATTTATTTGGAAATGTTAATGTGGCCTGTTCATCCAAAGAATCACTTTATAACCATATTCCTAAAGAATTGAATCAAAGCTCCCATGCAGTTTATTTACATATTACCAGTAATAATACAATATATGGGACGCAATGGAAGGACTTTCCGACGCCTTTGAATCCCAATGGTTATTTGGTGGGGGATATGTCGTCGGATATATTCAGCCGATCTTTTGATGTATCTCGATTCGGATTGATCTATGCCGGTGCCCAGAAAAACATGGGTCCTGCGGGCGTTACGTTGGTTATAGTTCGGGATGATATTTTGGGGGAAGTTAATCGCTCAATCCCAACCATGATGAATTACCAAACCCATATTGATAAAGGATCCATGTTTAACACGCCTCCGGTTTTGGCTATATATTCAGTGAATCGCACTTTAACATGGATTAAAAAAAATGACGGTATTAAAGCGATGGAAATAAAAAATAAACGCAAATCGCAAAAGCTTTATGATGAAATTCGACGAAATCCACTATTTAAAAGTCCCATTCCTGAAGAAGATCAATCCTTGATGAATGTGCCATTTATTTTTACAGATGGCGGTGATGAGGCAGATTTTTTATCTTTTTGCGATAGACGTGGATTAAAGACCTTGAAAGGTCATCGTTCGGTTGGAGGTTTTAGAGCATCAATTTATAATGCTATGCCGGAAGCGGGTGTGGATGCCTTGATTCAGGCGATGCAGGAATACGAAAGTTAAGAAGTAATACTCAATCTTTTCAAATAATCAGATTGACGTTTGATTTCATTGCTCAATCAATCTCCTTTGTAATTAATAATCCTAAAAGTCCGAATCCAGAAAGAATAGCGAGATTAATAAAAAGGAGAGGAGCAAAAATGGGTGCTGTATATATTAAGTTTTCAAAGAAATTTTCGGATATACCATTCATAATTGAATGGCTATGATAATAAAATCCCAACCCACCAACACATACTTGTAATGCCATAATACTTAAACAAAGCTTTATGTACTTACTTGAATATTTTTGTATTAAAAGAGTGGTTAGAAATCCCACTGCAAGGGCACTACTCATAACTGGGATCCATTCTGTAAATAGAAAGAATCCATTTTGCGCATGGTCACTTAAGGCAAGAATAAAATTACCAAAAAATCCTGAGAGGCCAAAAAAAATAAGCCATTGGTTCCATTCTTTTGTTCCTGGTTTAACCATTCTATTCATTATGATTAATAAACCTAAACCTGTATAGGACAAGGGTGCAACGAAAGGTGCCGTGTAGACTAAACTTTTTATAGTTTGGTGTCCAAAGAAGTTGCTATTTAAATGCCATAATAATCCTGCAATGCCAACAATGACAGAGGTAGTGCCTATGAGAAGACCTATCGTTTTGTAAGTGTATGTTTTTCCCCTCCAATTTTGATACAATTCTATGGACAATAAAATTGGTGAAAATATTGAAAAATAGAAAGGAATCCATTCTGCGTTATGGGCAAATGCATTGATTGAATGGGCAACGAATATATCCAAGGCCAAAAAGCTCAAGTTGGCCAAAATAAATAATTCAATTGTAAATGCTTTATTCACAATTCCCTTTATCATGAATTACCTTTTAGGTGAATCGCGATTTCTGAGAGTTTTTGCAATTTCTTTCATTTCAACTGTTTTGAGAAGCAATTCATAATTGCCGTGCCATTGAACAAAATCTGCACCTCCCATAAATGCACCATGTTTTGCAGTACGGCCGTAATAATGCCAAAGATCAAATGCAATAAATTCAATTGGTTCATCAAAAGGTTCGGGGGAGAGCAATCCTTCGTTCCGAAGTTCTGCTACGAGGTTTAGTGCCAACTGTACTTTTTCATTGGTTGAATGCACAACTTCTTCTGCTTCAATATAAAATTTGTCCACATGAGATTTAGCATGACACTTTAAGCATGTGTTTTTCATTGCTTCTTGTCCCAAATTATAATTTGGTCGTTTTTTTGAAATTGGAGCAAATAGCCACCATGAAAGTCTTTCTGTAACATCATGGGTTACATTCATTCCTTCCAATCCACTCATATGACACGTTGCACAAGTTGGGACAGGCATATCTCTTGTCGTTAATTCTTTTGCGGGCGCATTCAAATTAAGATGTGCTTTTTGTGATAAATATAAAACACCATGTTTTGATTCGTTAAATATTTCTAATTGAGAATGATCTGGTCCCATATGACATTGACCACAAGTTTCTGGTTGTCGAGCTAAAGCGACGGAAGCAGAATGACGAGAGTGGCATGCGGTACATGTACCGATACTACCATCAAGATTGGGTTTTCCAATTGAATGGCACGCTTCGCATCCTTTATTCATTACCCCCCGCCCTTCAATGATGGCCAATTTATTGGCAGGGCGAATGACAGTTCCAGGATGGTATTTTTCTGCATAAGCAATTTGTTCAGCAGAAAAATCTTTTTGTCCAGACACAGCAGCCCAAGCTGGTGCGCTGTGGCGACTGCGTAAGAATTGATTATATTCTGTTGTATGGCATTGACGACAATTTAGAGCTGTGATATTCTTTGCAAGTGTAAACCCTTTATGAGCGATTTCTTCTTGGCCATCTTGTGGACGATGACATTCGAAACAAGTAACATTTTTTTTGGCATGTTTACTCGTTGAATATTGATGAATAATTGCGGATGTTTCTTGGCTGTGGCATTCGACGCACTTCCCGGTGGCTCGTACATATTCCGGCCCAGGTTGGTCTAATTCGACTGCTGGTCGAGCACGATGGATTAAAAAGGCAGCAACAATCAATGCAGTAGCAATTACAATCGAGATAAAGACATTTTTAAAATTCATCATAAGTTCCCCCTTAAAAATTCATTTTAAGTATTAATCAACGAATGTAAATGTAGGGCGAATATATCATACTGTAGTATATAAATGGCATATTTCGTCTGAATTTTGGTTGTTTATCTTTTTAATAAACCGCATTCCCATTTTTTCTAATAATCGTATTGAAGCATTATTATCAGGGGAAGCGATGGCCACTATCCGTTGTAATCCCAAACGATTTCTGCCGTCATCTATGGCCGCTTGTGCGGCCTCAAATGTATATCCATTTTTACGAAATGCGGGTAGCATGGCGAATCCAATATCGGGGTCGTCCAGATTGTCGCGCTTTAGAATTCCGCAAATACCAATGGATGTTTCATCTTTCAACTGAACAAGATAAAGTCCATGGCCGTGTTCGGCATAGCTGGTTCTGGGACCAGTTTCAATAAATTTTTCTCCATCCGAAATTGACCCAATCCCACGGTCGCCGATATATTTAATAAAATCCGGATCGTTATAGAGTTCAAAGACAAATGGTGCATCTTTTGACTCTAATTCAGATAAAGTTAATCGTTCTGTTTCGATTTTAACCAAAGTTCAGTCGTCCCAGATTGTACCTTTTTTCTTCAATTTATTGATTTTTGGAGCTATGACAAAAGTGCAATAGGGAGCGTTGGGATTGTTAGCGAAATAGTCCTGATGATATACTTCCGCTATATAAAACACATCCAATGGTTTGACTTCTGTTGTGATAGGACCTTCAAACATATTGTCTGCATTTTTCAAAGCTGATTCAGCCGATGCTTTTTGACTATTATCGTGATAGTATATGGCAGACCGATATTGAGTGCCATAGTCATTTCCTTGTCTATTCAGCGTGGTTGGGTCATGGGATTTCCAGAAAATTTCTAAAATTTCATCATAAGATATTTCATCAGGATTATAATGAATTTGACAAACTTCTGTATGGCCTGTTTTACCACGAGAGACTTCTTTATAAGTTGGGTTTTTCAAATGTCCGCCGGCATAACCGGAGACCACATTCTTGATACCTTCAACCCGTTCATAGACTGCTTCAACGCACCAGAAACATCCTCCACCAAGTGTGGCAACTTCTAAATTATCTTTTGACATATTTTTTAATCCTTTTTGCTGACATCCAATTGCCGTGACTGAAAGAAGGATAAACAGCGGTAGATTGATGAATATTTTTTTCATGGGGTTACTCCGAACTTATTTACAGATGTAAACGCAAAGCACCCATTTTTCGTTCCATGGGTTGTGATATATAACACGTTGTAGAGACGAAGCAACGCTTCATCTCTACAACATTACAATTCTTTTAGGTCTTTGTGGAGTGTGGTAAGCATTTCTTTTGCATCACCAAAGACCATAACGGTATTCTCGAATCCGAATAATTCATTTTGGATTCCTGCAAAACCAGGGTTCATAGTTCGTTTATTTACGATAACTGTGCGGGATTTATCCACATCCAAAATGGGCATACCATATATTGGGCTGGACTTGTCATGGCGGGCGGCAGGATTCACTACATCATTGGCACCCAATACAATAGCCACGTCGCAATCTTCAAATTCAGGATTTATTTGGTCTAAGTCCTTTAGCAATTCGTAGGGTACATTTGCTTCAGC